>Ga0256405_10000435_pt1 | contig 138091 bp, 99 predicted proteins | sample RumenRJG_02DNA_FD_189096 | JGI IMG/M metagenome (GOLD analysis project Ga0256405, IMG submission 189096) | Bovine rumen microbial communities from Lethbridge, Alberta, Canada - RJG_02 | ecosystem: Host-associated > Mammals > Digestive system > Stomach > Rumen | place: Canada: Alberta...
CGGTACTACAACAACGATAGAATCAAACTGAGGCTAAAAGGAAAGAGCCCGGTGCAATACCGAGCTCTGTTCCAATCTAAGGCCTCGTAACTATTGTTAAACCGTCCAACTTTTGGGGGTCACATCAGAGGCCTGGAGGCGGTTTGTGATGCTAAGGGTGATTCCGTTGGGATTCGAACCCAAGACCCACAGCTTAGAAGGCTGTTGCTCTATCCAGCTGAGCTACGGAACCATTCCACTTTCTTAAGAAAAGTGGTGCAAAGTTACATTTTTCTTTTCTTTGCGCAAACTATTGCGCGTCAATTTGAATTCTATAGGCTGATCGAGAGGCCTCCGAAAATTGTTATTCCAGGCTCAGGGAAGCCGTCCATGGTCATGTAGCTGCTGTCCAGAAGGTTTTCGCCACGGACGAAAAGGGTCATCCAGGGAAGGGCCTGCCATGAGAGCCTGCACTTAAGGTCGACATAGTCACTGGTGGTGGCGTTGTCTCCGGTGGTGAGGTAGAGATCCTTTATTCCCATTGCGCCGAGGTTGAATGCGAATTTGCCGATATTCCAGGTCCCGGAGACATAGGCTTTGTGGACAGGGGCTCCGGTGTAGATCATGCCCATGTGAAGGTAACTGTAGTTGGCGTTGAAACGGAGGTTGTCCAGGGCTCTCCAGACCATGCTGAACTCAGCTCCGTTATTCTCAAACGCTCCAACATTGCGGTTTGCTCTCTTGCCGTCCACTACAGTCACCTCGATAATATTCGAGCCTTTTGTGTGGAAGAGGCTGAGTTCTGTGTCCAGCTTGCCTTCCAGCCAACGTTTCGAGACGGTGAAGTCGTAGCTCCATGCCCTTTCCGGTTCGAGGTTTTCATTAGCTACCATGTACATGTAGAGTTCGCGCAGGTTCGGGGTCCTGAAGCCTTTCGATGCGGAAAGTTTGACGCTTGTTCCGGGGGCGGCAATCCAGCTCACACCTGCCTGGGGGACCCATTCAGTGCCGTAAAGGCTGTGGTTCTCGAGTCGGATTCCGGCATCAAGGGTCAGTTTTCCGAACATCTGCTGTGCGAGCAGGTAGGCCGCTTCTTCATGGAGCTTCTTGTGGTCGGCATAGTATTCAGTCTCGGGATTGCGATAAGCATCTCCCCCGTAGTACTTGAAATCAAGGCCTCCCGTGATGGTGTTGCCATCAAATAGATGGACAGCCTGGAAAAGGTTAGCTCCGCTCTGGAAGTCCGTGCTGTTGAAAAGATAAGGCTGGGGAGAGCCTCCTGCAGTGTAGCCGTCATTGATCTCATGCTTTCCGGCATTGTAGTAGAGGTTGAGGCCTCCGTCGGTGCGGTCGTAATGATTCTCCAGGGAGATCCAGGACATCATCCTGGTCACGTCTGCGGTTCCCTCGAACATCGGTCTGGCCACTGTCCCCGGGTTCTCTGAATATGCCCTCATGAGGTTGACGTCGCCGCTCAGCTTCCAGGCGTCGGAAAAATCGTAGGACGCTTTCAGCATCCCGTTTGTCGAACGAAAGGCGGAATTGGGGCGGTGTCCGTCAGTCCTGTCGTGCCCGGCATTGGCGACAAGGTAGAACTTGCCATTTGAATATTGTTCCGTGACTGAAGCCCTGGCCGTTCCGAAAGAACCTCCCATAAGCTTGGCGTTGAGGCGGTTCCCAGTGAAGTCGGGCCTGCGAGTAATGATGTTGATCGCGCCTCCCATTGCATTCGAGCCATAGAGTACGGAAGCAGCCCCACGGGTTACTTCCACCCGTTCGGCCAGGTCGGCAAGATATTCATCGGCAACGGCATGACCGTAGATCGACATGTACTGGGGATGTCCGTCGATCAGGATCAGGGTCCTTCCGCTGGCAGCGCTGAATCCGCGGAGGGATATTCCTCCGGCTGCTCCGGCAGAGACTCCGTAGCCGGTCACTCCTCGGGAAGTGACGAAGAGGCCGGGGACTTCTTCCATAAGCGAAGGCATGAGGGCGCTTTCATCGCTGCTTTCTATCTTCTGCCTGCCGATGACCGAAATGGGTGCAGGAACACGGAACCTGTCCATTTCGACCCTGGTTCCGGTCACTACTGAGCTGCGCAGGGTGTCCTGGGGAGTGGATTCCTGTTGTGCCCAGGCATTCTGTCCGGACAGTAATGCCGCAATTGAAACGAGTGGAATGATCAATCTTCTCATCTTAAGTTCGTTATTTTCTGCAAAGTAAATCTAACTCAGACAATAATAATTGACTGAAAAGTCCAAATAATTTAACTGAGAAGTCCAGATTATTCTTAATTTTGCAGCATTATGGAAGGATACAGCAGAACCAACCAGTCCGGGGTCATCTTTTCCCGGGTAGACAAGGAAGCCGTCCGCGGCCCCCAGCACATCAAGGAGCACACCCTCCTCTATATCACTTCAGGCAGCGCGGAAGTGACTTTCAACGGTCGCAGAACCAGTCTCTCTGCGGGTGATTGCGTTTTCCTGCGCAAGGACTTCAGGGTGGTAGTTGATGCATGGTCTCCAAAGGACGGGGCTCCTTTCCGGTCGATAGCCCTGTTTTTCTGCCGTAAGTTCCTACTGTCTTATTTCAAGAGCCTGCCGCAGGACAGCCTCCCGCTCGATGCAACACCACTCGAAGAAGCAGTCCTGAAGATTCCTGCCGGACCGGACCTCGAGAGTCTCTTCCTTTCTCTCACACCTTACCTGGATTCGTCAGACACCCTTCCGCAGGAAATCGCATGGATGAAAAGAATCGAAGGGCTCAGGTGTGTGCTCGCGACGGATCGAAATTTCTACGCATCCTTGTTCGATTTCACGCAGCCATGGAAAATAGACCTGCTTACATTCATGGAAGAAAACTACATGTTCGATCTTTCCGTTCCGGAACTCGCACGCTACACTGGACGGAGTCTCTCTTCTTTCAAGAGGGATTTCAAAAAGGTTAGTGAGCTGACTCCGGAGAAATGGATAATCCAAAGGAGGCTTTTGGAAGCAAGGAGATTGTTGTCTGAAGGCAGTTGCCGTGTGAGTGAGGCAATGCTTGAATCCGGTTTCAAGGATCCTGCTTTTTTTTCGAGGGCCTACAAGAAACAGTTCGGCTTCTCTCCGAGGGAGACTCCTGCAAATTAGTCGGAAACCTTTCCGGATTTTTTTGATAGAAGCTCGAGGGCAAGTACCAGTCCGGCACCTATAACTGCCCAGACCACGGCACCGAAGACGTGGAGTTCACTTTCCGGCATTCCGTTCAGTATGTTGGCTGCCTTGCAGGCCGCCATGTCTGCCCAGGGCCAGACCTTCACGAGGGCCCCGATGGTGAAACCTATCAGGACAAGGAGGGTTTGTTTCTCATATTTCCCTATCAGCCAGTGCAGGAACTTTGAGAAGGCCACGATGCCGATCACACAACCAAGTGCGAAAACCAGAAGCACCGGGATGTTCAGTTCGCTGACGGCCTTCATGATGAACTCGTACTTTCCGAGCAGGACAAGGATGAAACTTCCGGAGATTCCAGGAAGGATCATTGTGCAGATGGCTATGGCGCCGCACAGTGCTATGAACCAGAGGTCAGATGTGGTTTCAGTAGGGGAGAGAAGGCAGATGAATGCTCCCAGGGCAACTCCTCCTATCAACCAGCAAAGGTCGCTTCCCTTCCATCCCTTGATGTCGGAAAGCATGAATATGGCGGAGACAATTATAAGACCGAAGAAAAATGCCCAGGTCTGGACAGGATGATGCGCGAGGACATATTCCATCAGCTTGGCAAGGGAGAAGACGCTTAGCAGGACTCCTATTGCAAGCCATAGCAGGAAAGTCCCGTGGATGGTTCTCCAGAATCCCTTGAAATCTCCTTTCAAGAGCAATTTCCAAGTAGAGATGCTCATGAGGGAGTTAAGGGCTTCGATGAGTTCATTGAATATCCCTGTGAGCAGGGCGATAGTGCCTCCGGATACTCCCGGAATGACATTCGCCGCGCCCATGGCGAATCCCTTGAGCGCGACGATAAGGTTCTTTATAATGTCTGTCATCTGTTATCTAATCTTTCCGAGATAGTTCTTGATGGCACCCCAACTCTCCAGTTGTGAGATGTCTTTCCCTGCCGGGTCATTGATGACGAGGTCGAAAAGGTTGCCGTCCATCTGCTTGCGTCCGATCTTGAAGCGGGCCTTTGATGTCTTTGTCATGTACTCGATTGCGAAATCCGGCTCTTTTATCAGGGAAATGAACAGGTCAGGATTCTGCTCGTCAAGCACGCCCAGTTTGTATTTGTTGGGTCTTCCAAGCCAGTCCAGATCCTTCTTGGTGATCGTGGTCTGGATGCTGGTGATCAAGCGGTCTTCACTCCCGATCTTGCGGAAATCCTGGAAGAAAACCGATCCGCGGATATCCATGCTGCGGAAATAATTCAAAATTGCCGACTTGCAAGTGTCGTAAGTGGTGTCCTCGACATCGATTATCGCAACGTATGACTTGATCTGGCTGAGCGGGAGGATCCCGGTCGGGACCGTGCTCGCATGCTTCTTCAGACTGCTTTTCCTGAAAATATCCTTGACAAATTCAAACATAACCTATTGATTGACAGATGCTATCAGTTCCCTAATCTCGGCTTTTGCGTCCCTCCAACGGGGCACGTCGATCTTGGTTCCGACAACTTCGACCACCTTTGCCGCAATTATCGAGCCGACTTCTCCGCAAACCTTCAGAGGCATTCCAAGGGAGTGGGCATAGAGGAAGCCTGCGGCGTAGGTGTCTCCGGCTCCGGTTGCATCGATTGTGGCTGCCGGCCATGCGGGGATATAGTGATATTCATTACCCTGCTTTACCATGGACCCGTCCTTCCCGACTTTTACAACGGCTATTTCGCACTGTGAAGCCAACTCATCGATTGCGGCAAGAGGTTCTTTCTTGGTGTAGGCACGAGCCTCGCTTTCATTGGCGAAGACGATGTCTATGTACTTTTCCACGAGGTTGTGGAAGAAGGCATCATTGGATTCGACCACGTTGTAGGAGGCCATGTCGATGGAAATCTTGCATCCGGCATCCTTGGCCATCTGCACGGCCTTGCGGATAAGATCCTGGTTCTGGACGAGATAGCCTTCGATGTGGAAATAGTCGAAGCCTTCGAAATATTCAGGTTTCAAGTCCTCCGGCACGAGTTCGAGGGCTGCACCCATGTAGTCCGCAAAGGTCCTTTCGGCATTGGCTCCGGTGATGAAGCACATGGCGCGTCCGGATCCCTTTGTACCTTCCAGAAGCGTTGTCTGGACTCCGAACTGTTCCAGGGTACTCTTGTAAAGATGGCCAAGCTCGTCATTTCCTATCTTGCCTATGAAGCAGGAAGGCATTCCGAAGATCGAAGTGCAGGTAATCGTGTTTGCCGCAGAACCACCGGGTACGTATTTGACTCCGTATTCCTTGAGTTTCGACCAGATGCTGTCTCCGGTTTCCAGGTCCACATGCTGCATGCTTCCCGGAGGAAGGTGGTACTCACGGAGCATTGAATCGTCAGGGAATACCGCCAATATGTCCGTTAGGGCGTTCCCGATGCCTAAAATAGATTTCATAACTCACAAAGTTAATTATAATTTGCTTAAATTTGTTACCATGAACAAGAAGGTCGGGAATATTCTCAAGTACTCTTTGTCCATCCTGCTTGCCGTCGCACTCCTGTATTTCGCTTTCAAGGACGTCGATTGGTCCGAGTTCTGGACAGCTCTCAAAGCATGTAGATGGGAATTCGTAGTTCTTTCCATGGCCTTCGGTACCCTGGCCTTCTTCTGCCGGGCAATGAGATGGCGTCAGCTCCTGCTTCCGATCGACAAGTCAACTTCTGGCCTTACCTGTTTCAATGCAGTCAACATTAGTTATCTGGTGAACATGGTCCTGCCACGCGTCGGGGAAATTGTAAGGTGCGGTTACATCACGGCACATTCCAAGAAAGTCCAGGACGATGAAAGCGGACAGCCCCACAGGCTTGCAACCTTCGACAAGGTACTTGGTACGGCAGCCCTTGACAGGATGGTGGACATCATCATGCTGCTGCTGTTCCTGTTCACATTCCTGCTCTTCACATGGAAGCGTTTCGGAGGCTTTTTCTCCGAGAAGATATTCGGCGCAGCATCCGGCAGTGTCACTGCTGCCAAGGTGACTGTGGCCGTGGGTGTCGTTGTCTTTGCGGTGCTTTTCATTTGGATGATAATCCGTTATGCCGACCGGTGGAAGCCCTTGGGCAAGATCAAGGACTTTTGCGTGGGACTTGGACAGGGTTTTGTCAGCTGCCTGAAGATGGAGAAGGCCTGGCAGTTTTTTGCATGGTCACTGGCAATCTGGATTTGTTACTGGATGATGAGTGCAACCATCCTGTGGGCCGTCCAAGGGATTGACATCTCATCCGTTCCCTCCGACATGGCATCTGCTGTTTCCCTCGTAAATGGCCTTAACCTGACGGATGCCATGTTCCTGATGCTTGCAGGAAGCCTTGCTTCAATCGTACCGGTTCCCGGTGGTTTCGGTGCCTTCCATTTCATTGTGGCCGGAGCCTTGTCCTACACTTATGGGATACCCTTCGGATTCGGAATGATCTTCGCCACCCTGTCCCATGAATCCCAGGCCATCAACCAGATCATCTGTGGAATGATTTCCTACATCAGCGAACATTTTAGAAAAAACAATAATGAAGTCTAGCAGAATCATTTTGATCACAGCCTTGCTCCTTGTCCTGCCTCTGGCTGGAATGACGCAGGCTCAGACCAAGCTCTCTTCAAAACAACTCTACTCACAGTTCCAGAATCCGGACAGCCGTTACAGGCCTTTTGTCAGGTGGTGGTGGAACGGCGACCGTGTCAAGGCCGAGGAATTGGTGCGAGAACTGCACATCCTCAAGGATGCCGGAATAGGTGGAGTGGAGATCAATCCGATCTCCTTCCCGTCCGGAGCTGACACCCTTGACACAAAGCCTCTCAAGTGGTTGAGTGACGAGTGGATCGACATGCTGAAGGTGGTCTTTGACGAAGCCGACAGGATTGGTCTTCTATGTGACCTTATCATAGGTTCAGGATGGCCTTTCGGAGCTGAGGACCTGCCAAGGGATGAAAGGGCGGAAGTTCTTCTTACCTATGCTCTTCCGGTCCCTTCAGGAGAGAGGCTCGAGATGTCGACCTTCCACATATTCAAGGAGATCGATCCGGGGGTAACTATAGTAAACCCCCGCCGTACCCCCGAACTGGTGTCAGTCTGCCTGGCCCCGGATCCCATGGGAAGCCTGGACGATGCGATCGACCTCAGCGGAAACGTCAAGGACGGCATCATCTCCGTTGACGTTCCTGAAGGCAAGTGGCAGCTCTATGCCATGGTCAAGTTCGAGTCTTTCGCAAGCGTCATCAACGGAGCTCCCGGGGCTGCCGGATCCATCCTCAACCACATGGATGCCACTGCCGTCAGGCATTATCTCGACCACATGGCTGATGCGATCGAGGCCAAGCTCGGCCCCCTTTCCGGTCACCTGAGAGCCTTCTTCGTGGATAGCATGGAGCTTGAAGGGAACAACTGGACGGCTGACTTTGCTACAGAATTCAAGGCCCGCAGGGGCTACGACCTTCTGCCCTGGCTGCCTTTTACCATGTTCGAAGTAGGACGCCTGGGTGATGTCAAGAGTTTTGAATATGGTTCAAAGAAAACTCCGAAATTCCAGGAGGAAGTGGACAGGGTCAGGTTCGATTTCGAGCTCACAAAGGCCGAACTCCTTCATGAGCGCTACACCAGGACCTTCCTGGGATGGTGCAAGGAAAAAGGCGTGAAATCACGCGCCCAGGCCTATGGTCGTGGTTTCTTCCCCCTTGAGAGTTCCCTTGGCTACGACATCCCTGAAGGGGAGTCCTGGACCACCAACTGGCTCAAGCACAGGATCGGTGAGGAGATGGGTGATGAGGACTACCGTCGCGGACGTGGCTACACGATGATCAACAAGTATGTCTCTTCGGCGGCCCATCTTTCCGGTAACAGAATGGTGAGCGCTGAGGAGATGACAAACACCTACAAGGTTTTCACCACCTCCCTGGAATTCCTCAAGGTCGGATCGGACATGAGCGCCATTTCCGGCGTAACCCATTCGGTGTGGCACGGATTCAACTATTCTCCACTTGAGGCTGAGTTCCCGGGTTGGATCCAGTACGGAACCTTCCACAACGAAAGGAACACCTGGTGGCCATATGTAAAGAATCTCAATGACTACCGTGCCCGGCTTGCAAGCCAGCTCCAGAATGCGGACATGTTCACCGACATCGCCATCCTTCCGGCCAACTACGACATGTGGACCACCATGGGCGTGCAGACCGAACCGTTCCCGGTGAAGCTTAACATTCCCTACACCTCCCTCATCTGGGAGGCCATCCACAAGACAGGAGGCGGAGCCGACTATGTCAGCGAGACCATACTCAAGGATGCTACAGTCAGGAAAGGCAAGCTCTGCTACGGTCCCAAGGAATATGGAACCCTCTTCATCGTAGAAATCACCGGAACTACTCCTGAGGTCATCTCCAAGCTCGAGGAGTTCGTCAAGCAAGGCGGAAGGGTTTTCTGTATCGGCAAATATCCTCAGAAGTCTCTTGGATTCAAGGATTATGAAGCCCGTGACAGGGAGATAGCTGCAGGAGTAGAGCGCCTCAAGGCCTACCCTGACAACTTTATCCTTCTTCAGAAGCCCGAGGACGGGAAGTATCTCGAGTGGTATGAGGCTGTCATGGAAAAATATTCCCTGCCTCATTCCATCACTGTTTCAACTCCGGACCGTTTCCTGCTCCAGAATCGCTATGTCACCGATGACGGCAGCAACATGTTCCTCATGATGAATGCCCACATGAGCGAACCTCGTGAGACAGACGTTACTTTCCCCAGGTCAATCACTTCCGGCAAGCATGCTTGGGTGTATGACCCGGCGACAGGCACAAGGACTGCCCTCAAACTTGACAGCAACGGGAAGGTCCATTTCCGTTTCGGTCCTTCGGAGACCTACCTGATAGTCTTCAACAAGGATGGCCGCGCCTCATCTAAGAGGAATCCTTCCCCTGTCATCCTGAGCGCAGCGAAGGATCTAGGCGCAACAACCGGCCCCTGGACACTTACTCTCCACCAGCCCCAGCTCGACTCTACCTGGACTGCCACACTTGACACCCTCCAGGATTTCAAGGACATGAAGGATTCTTCCTTTGTGAACTTCATGGGAACGGTAGTCTACAAGACAGCAGTCACCCTTGACGGAAAGGATCTTCCCAAGTACATCGACCTCGGCAAGGTTGCCGACATCTGTGAACTGAAGGTCAACGGCAAGGATGCCGGAATGAAATGGTTCGGAGAAAGAATCTACGACATATCCCCTTACGTCCGGGGAGGAGAGAACACCATCGAAGTGAAAGTCACTACCTTGATGGGTAACTACATCCAGACTCTAAAGGACAACCGCGCTGCCCAGCGTTTCGTGCTGAGGCGTAACCAGCCTTATGTGTCTGCAGGATTGATTGGACCAGTAAAATTATACAAATGAAAAAATTCCTGAAACTTGCAGCCGCAGTGCTGCTTCTTGCGGGAGCCGGCCAGACGCTCGGAGCCGCAGATTACTTTGCGAGGGACTTCGGTGCAGTCCCTGATGGCGTGACGCTCAACACTGTGAGCATCCAGGCTGCCATCGACTTCGTGTCCGCGCACGGAGGCGGTCGCGTTGTCCTTGACAATGGCGACTATGTTTCCGGATCGATTTATCTCAAGGATGGAGTGACCCTGTGGATTGATGAGGATTCATCCCTTCTGGGCTCGCTGAACCCATTCGACTACATTAAGGACCCTGATGCCAAGTGGACAGCACTCATCTTTGCAGTCGGCCAGAAGAATATCGGCATCGAAGGTGGCGGTACTGTCAACGGACGTGGTTTTGAGATCGCCACCCGTTTCATCGACTTCGTCCACCTTGGAGTTTTCACCGATCCCCTGGGGAACGACCGTCTACAGGAAGGCAACCGTCCGGAAAACATCCATTTCCTGAAATGTGAAGGAATAGTTATCCGTGACATCACGCTCAGGGATCCCGGTTGCTGGAACCAGCAGTACGACAAGTGCCGTGACATCCTTGTGGAAAGGGTCCATGTCGATGCAAAGTCCTATTGGAACAACGACGGAATCGACATCGTGGACAGCAGCGACGTGATCATCCGCGATTGTTTCTTCGACGCAGCTGACGATGTGTACTGCTTCAAGAGCCATAGCAACGATGGCATAAGCGAGAATATCCTTGTCGAGAATTGCGTCGGACGTTCGAGTGCCAACGGCATCAAGTTCGGAACCTACACCAGGGGCAAGTTCCGCAATTTCAAGTTCAAGAACATCAAGATCTACGACACCTACCGCAGCGCAATCACTATCGCTACAGTCGATGGAGCCACGATCGAGGATGTCGAGTTTGATGGAATAGAGAGCATCCATACAGGCAATCCCATATTCCTTCGTACCGGAACCCGCCACACCCGTGACGATCAGAAGCCATATCTAAGGAACATCACGATCAAGAACATGTATGCCGAGGTTCCGCTTGAGAAACCGGACGCAGGCTACAGCTACGAGGGTCCTGTCGAGGATCTCCCGCGCAACGTCTGTCCCAGCATCATCGCAGGTGTTCCCGGAATCAGGATCGAGAATGTGAAGCTTGAGAACATCGAGATCGTCTATCCCGGCCATGCCGACCCTGAATATGCCTACGCAGGATCTTCCAAGGAGGAACTCGCTGCCATCGAAGAGCAGGAGACCCGCTATCCTGAATTTTCCAACTGGAAGGAGCTTCCCGCCTGGGGCTTCTGGATCCGTCACGCTGACGGAATCGAGTTCAACAACGTAAAGATTACGGTTGCCGGCGAAGACTACCGTCCTGCCATCATTACCGACGATGTCAACGGACTTCGCCTGAAGAATGTCGAGATCAATCAAGACACTGCTCCCAAGGGCAAGAAGCAGATCATCAACAAGGACACCAAGAACATCAAGAAGAAATGAAAAAGTTACTCATCATAGCTTCCTTGCTGCTGGTTTCGCTGGCGGGGAGCGCTCAGGACAAACAGCCGGTTTACAAGTCCTCTTTCTTCGGAATCAGGAGCAACGGCACAACCGACAACACGACTTCAATCCAGAAGGCGGTTGATTTCATCGCTTCCAAGGGTGGCGGTACCCTTGAATTCAGCGTGGGACGCTACCTTACCGGAGCGGTCCAGTTGAAGTCGGGAGTGGACATCTATCTTCGTGAAGGAGCAGTGATCGTCGGATCATCGAACATATATTCCTATGGCGGCCACAAGGGAGTCTTCTGGGGAGAAGGGATCTCGGATGTGACGATTTCCGGCAAGGGGGTCATCGACGGCCGTGGTCCTGAACTTCTAAGGAACATCGATGGCCAGATAAAGATGAGGCATATCCCGGATGACACCACGGTCCCTACACTTGTCTACCTCAAGGACTGCAAGAATGTGAATCTCAAGGACTTCATCCTCCGTTATCCCGCAACCCGCGACAACCTCTACATAATCGAAGGAGGAGATGTGAAGGTTGAGGGTTGCTACACCGATACGAAATGAGAAATATATTAGCGACAGCCGCCCTGCTCCTGTGCCTTTGTGCGGGAGCAGGAGCGGAAGAGTATTCCTGGAAGGCCAAATGGATTTCAAAGGAGCAGCAGGTCAGTGAAACCAACTCCTGGATGGCTTTCCGCAAGGACGTTGAAATCGAGAAGGTCCCTTCATCGTTGGTGGCGAGGATAGCGGCCGATACCAAATACTGGCTTTGGATCAATGGTGAGCCTGTAGTCTTCGAAGGGGGACTCAAGAGAGGCCCTTCCATCGGAGGAGGCTATTACGACAAGGTTGAGATTGCTCCTTTCCTCAAGCAGGGCAAGAACAGGATTTCAGTCCTGGTGTGGTACTTCGGGCGTTCCGGTTTCAGTCACATGAGCAGCGGCACCCTGGCCCTTCTTTTTGATGCCCAGGGCCCAGGAATCGAGATCCTTACCGACAAAAGTTGGGAGGCCTCGGTGCAGCATGGTTACGGCACCGCGTCCCATCGCAAGCCCAACATCCGTCTCTCCGAGAGCAATATCCGCTACGATGCCAATGCCTACAACTATTTCTGGTTCAAGGAGGATGATCCCAAATGGCTGGGGTCTGCCCTCGAGCTTCCATTCAAGCCGGGTGATGCCCCGTTGGGTGAGCTTGTAGAGCGTCCTATCCCTCTTTGGAAGGATTACGGGCTCAAGGAATATCCTTCCACCCGACAGAGCGGAGACACTCTCTACTGCAAGCTACCCTACAATTGCCAGTTCACTCCCTGGCTCAAGGTTGAGGCTCCGAAAGGAAAGGTTATTTCCATCCATACCGACCACGACATCGTCACCGGCGAGAAATGCATCAGCGCTGAATATGTCACCAAGGACGGTGTCCAGGAATATGAAAGCTTCGGTTGGATGTCAGGAGAAGAAGTCTTTTACATAATACCAAGTGATGTCAAGGTGTTGGATGTCAAGTTCCGTGAAACGGGCTACAATTCTGAATTCACCGGCACCTTCTCCTGTTCGGATCCCTTCCTTAATGACTATTGGCAGAAAGCCCAGAGGACCCTTTACATCTGCATGAGGGACACCTACTACGATTGTCCGGACCGCGAAAGGGCCCAGTGGTGGGGAGATGAGGTGAATGAACTCAACGAGGCCTTCTACCTTCTGGACCGTAAGGCTGACAACCTCGCCCGCAAGGGTATCATGGAACTTGTCCGCTGGCAGAAGCCGGATGGGGTGATGTACGCTCCTATCCCTTGTTCCAACTATTTCAAGGAACTGCCTATGCAGATCTTGAACTCCATTGGCTGGTACGGTTTCAGGGGATATGGCTTTTATTCAGGGGATTTCTCGTTCGTAAAAGATGTCTATCCTGCTGTCCACAAGTATATCCATGAAGTCTGGGAGCTTGATTCAGAAGGGCTTCCGATCTACCGTACAGGTGCTTGGGACTGGCCGGACGCCGGTTCCCACCAGGACAGGTACGCCCAGCTTCATCTGTGGTATTACCTGGCTCTCAAGGCAGAAGCTGAGTTCGCGAGGATGCTTGGAAAAGAGGCAGATGCAGTTAAGGACGAGGCCATGATGGCAAGGATAGCAGCTATGCTCAACACCAAGTACTGGAATGGAGCAGCATACATTACTCCCGGCCATACTGACAATCCTGACGACCGTGTCCAGGCCCTTGCCGTGATCTCAGGAGTTGCTTCAGCTGATAAGTATCCTGCTTTGAAAAAGGTGTTTGCCGAGCGCTACAATGCGACGACCTACATGTTCCCTTATGTCCTGGATGCCCTTTACACCATGGGCGAGCCGCAGATGGCCCTGGACAGGATGAGGAAGATGTACCCTACCATCATGAAAGACTCTTGCAGCACCCTTTATGAGCATTGGAATTTCGACGGTTCCTGCAACCATGCATGGGCCGGAGGCGGGGTGATCTCCATGGTCCGCCAGTTGGCCGGAATCGATGCCCTTGAACCTGGTTACAAGTCATTCAGCCTCAAGCCGCATATGGGTGACCTCAAGTGGTTGAAGACTGGTTTCGAAACCAATTATGGCCGAATCGAGGTATCACTTGAGAAGAAAGGCCGCAGGATCGACGCCACTGTAACTGTTCCTGAAGGTACAACCTGCAAGGCAGGAGGCAGGATTCTAGTTCCGGGCACCCACAAGGTCAGACTGTAGAACGAGTTTTTTCTTTCTGTCTATCCCCCATAGATTCCCTTCTTCGTCCATGGCTATACCCTGTCCGTTGAAGGGAATGTCTATTGTGTCTGTCCAGCGAAGTCTCATCCCATAGGGAGGGAATTCAAGGATGAACAGCTTTTGGGCATCGTGGCCTGTACAATAGAATTTCCCGTCGATGAATAATCCGCCCGACAAGCTCATCGGACGGATTTCTTCGATGAGTTCAGGAGGGAGGATCCATCCCTGAAGCTTCCGCCAATCCTTGTCATATTGGACGATCTGGGTCCATGACGCGTCACGGATAACCTTCCCGTCCACGCTCTCTCCGTTTGTGTCGTAATGGGCGAAACAGACATACCAGCAGTCCTCTCCAGGGACAACCCAGGTGCAGGAACCATATTCAATTCCAAGGCTGATGGTTTTGACGTGATTTAAATTATCGGTGTCGAACACTTCTATGGAACTTGCCATTGGAACCTCCGGAAAATTGGAATGGGAACAGTAGAGCAGGCCATCAACAACAATTCCTCCGTCAAAATGCCTGATCAGCCGGGAGTCGGCTTCCTTCCAGGTAACCAGGGAATCTCCGTTTTTTGAATATTTAGTAATCTGCTGGGAGCCTATTCCGTAAAAACAGTTGTCGTCCACGGCTACTCCCTGGTTCGCGCCAGGGGCGCTGAAAGACCGGATGATCCGGTAACCCTGCGCATTGCAGACTCCGGCGACCAGGAGGAATGAAATGAGAAATGACAGTCCTTTATTCATTATTCTGAAACTGCTTTATAGTCGAAATAGTCGAATCGGGCTTCACCACAGACAGCGTACATGCCCAGGGTCACTCCGGTGAAGCCACCGACTACTTCGCTGCTGAGCAGTGATGTGTTGAGGTTGCCCAGGGGGTTTCCATCCACAAAGAATTCGTACATCAGGCCATCCTTGGAGCAAATCCTGACCACGGCCTCATTGTTCTTAACTGCAGCTTCTCCTATCACTGTGTCAACGGACTTCAGCTTGAGGTGAAGTCTGGCCTTGCCTCTTTCCACTCCCACCGAGGCGAATCCGTCAGAACTCTGGTACAGGACAAGGCCGGCTTCCGCTGAAGGATCTTTAACCCGGACTTTGGTCTCGACGGCGATGGCCGGATCCTCCTGACGTACTCCTACGTAGGTCGGATGGTCATTCTCCTGAAGGGGCTTGTAGCCTTTCAGAGTGAGTTCACCCCCAGAGATTGAGTATCTTGAAGAATCAGGATTCTGGAGATATATCCATTTATGTCCGAGAGGGCTGTCGAATTCCTCCCTCCAGGGCTTGACGACAGGAGCTTGGGCAGTCCAGCTCGCAGGTACTTCCATCTCTGCTTCCACCGGATTGCCCCCATTGATGACGGGCCAGCCGTTTTCCCATGTGACGGGGGCGAGGAAGGTTTCCCTTCCAAGATGGTGATAATCTCCTCCGTAGCGGCGGAAGGCCAGGAACACTACCCACCAGGAACCGTCCGGAGCCTCCACGAAGTCTCCGTGACCGGTAGCCTGGATCTGGTTATTCTCTGCCACGGTGCGGAAATGTGTCAGGATGGGATTAGCAGGATTTGATTCATAAGGCCCCCAGATGTCACGGCTCCGCGCGATGGTAAGGTTGTGTCCCATCTCCGTACCTCCCTCAGAGATCAGGAGATAGTACCAGCCGTCTTTCTTGTAGATGTGCGGGCCTTCAGGATAGCGTCCTCCCGTGCCCTTCCAGAGCAGTTTGCTCTCTGTAAGCTGCTCTCCGGTCACCGGATCTATCTCGCAGAGCCGTATTCCGTTAGGATTTGAAACCATGTAGCATTTCCCGTCTTCAAAGAGGAATGATGGGTCTATTCCTTCCTGTTTCAGATATATCGGTTCGGACCATGGACCGGATGGATCCTTTGCGGTCACGAAGAAGTTGCCTCCATTGCCGACATTTGTGGTTATCATGTAGTACGTACCCTCATTGTAGCGGATCGTCGTAGCGTAAATCCCTCTTGCCGAGTTGGCTTTCTCCAGGGGGATCTGGCTTTCCCTGTCAAGGACATTCCCGATAAGCTCCCAGTTGACGAGGTCCTTGGAGTGATGGATAGGAACACCAGGGAAGTATTGGAATGAAGAATTGACTATGTAGTAGTCATCCCCGACACGACAAATCGACGGATCCGGGTAATATCCCGGAATCACCGGATTGTGGATAACGAGGGTCTCAGTCGGCTTGACGGCCGGAGTGCTGTTGTTGCATCCGGTTATACCGGCCATGGCCACCAGAAGGCCAAGGAAAATAATTCTTTTCATGGCGTGAATCTATTTGGCTGTAAGGACACAGTCGCGTCCGGGTTTCATGGTGATTGTCGTAAGGTAATAAGTTCCGTCACGCCGTGTGCTGGAAGAGGCTCCCTTGACTTTTACCGGTACATCGGTACGGACTTTTATTCTTTGCCCCTCTTGCTCATTATGAAGAACCGCGGTCTTCAGTTTGCCGGCTTCCCAATCCATGTCCACGCAGACAGCTCCGCGCGCCCTCAGGCCTTTGACTGAACCTTCTTTCCAGGCGGAAGGAATGGCGGGGAGGAGGTGGATCTCTGAGTTCTGGCTCTGGAGGAACATCTCGGCTATTCCTGCGATCGAGCCGAAATTACCGTCGATTTGGAACGGCGGATGGGTGTCGAAGAGGTTCGGCAGGGTAGACTTGCTGAGAAGTTCGCGGTACATCTTGTAGGCGTGGTCGCCGTCCAGGAGCCTTGACCAGAAGCAGATCTTCCAGGCCTTGCTCCAGCCTGTTCCTCCGTCACCCCTGACTTCCAGGGTCTTGACTGCAGCCTTAGCCAGCTGAGGAGTCTTCAAAGGGGATATCTCGTGACCCGGGTGAAGTCCGAACAGATGGGAAACATGCCTGTGCTGGGGATCAGTGTCCTTCCAGTCCTTGTACCATTCGACAAGGTTGCCTGCTGCTCCGACCTGTAGAGGATGGAGATTGTCCCGGTAATGCTTCCACTTTGCCCTGAGGTCCTGATCGAGTCCGAGTTTCTCGCTGGCCTCGATAACGTCGGTAAACAACTCCCAGCAGATTTCAAGGTCCATGGCTGAGCCGATCGTGACTTGACCTCGTTTCCCATTTTCATCGATGAATCCGTTTTCAGGTGAGGTGGAAGGAGAAGTAACATATTTCCCGTCTTTCTCGACAAGCCAGTCCATCAGGAAATCAGCAGATCCTTTGAGGAGAGGATACGCAGTCCCGGAGAGGAATTCCTTGTCGCCGGTGAACAGGTAATGCTCATAGAGATGGGTGCAGAGCCAGGGTCCCGCCATCACGTAGTTGGCCCAGGACGGGCTTCCTGTCTTTTCTCCGACCGGGTTGGCAGCACACCAGATGTCACTGTTGTGATGGACTGTCCAGCCATTCATTCCGTACATGTTGCGGACGACTTCCGCTCCTGCCACTGAGCAGTTCTTTATGAACGTCATGAGGGGTATGGCACATGAGCTCAGACCGAGTGGTTCGGCCGGCCAGTAATTCATCTGGACGTTGATGTTTGTGTGCAGGTCGCTTCCCCATGCGGGATGACGGTCCTTGCACCATATTCCCTGAAGGTTGCAAGGTACTTCGCTGTCTTCGCGGGAGCATGAGATAAGTAGGTAGCGGCTGAACTGGAAATATAGGGTCTCAAGGTATGGATCCTCCCCTCCCGCTGCATAAGCTTCCAGACGCTTGTCAGTTGTCATGGACGATACTCCGGCTCCTGAAAGATTAAGGGACACTTTATTGAAGAGGGACTGGTAGTCAGCGACATGAGCGTCACGGAGTGTCTTAAGGCTTTTCCCCTCCGCCTTGGAAATGTATGAAGCCGCAAGGGCGTTCTCGTCGCGACCCTCGGTGTCAGGCCTCTTGTCGAAACCGTTGAAACTGGTGGCTGCACTGACAAGGATAAGCACGTCAGAAGCTTTCGCTACATGTATGCAAGGAGTTGTGTAAACCTGCCCGTCACAACGTACTACCTTGACCCTGAACTGGTAACGCATGCCCTTTTCTCCGTTGGGACCCACCTGCCACTGGGAGAACGGCTCTTCCCATTTCGTGCTCTGGTAGTAACCTACCTGGCCCTTGAGAAGATACTCGTTTGCAGAAAGGCTCTGTACGCTGCTGCCATCCCACATGGTCGAACTGTCAAGGTCGAACTCCAGCTTTGGTTCGGAGGCCGTAAGATGGATGATCATTACCCTGTCCGGGTGCGAGATGAACATTTCCCTTGAATAGTCCACACCGTCGTACTTGAAACTTGTCCTTGTGATGGCGCTGTCCAAGTCGAGGGTACGGCAGTATTCCTCGATACCCGGTTCCTGAGATAGCTTTTGGGCGGGTGCTATAGTTCCGCTGTAATTGGTTGCCTGTCCTTTGTCCGTACCGAATGTCTGTCTGAGATGCAGGCTTCCCATCGGTAGGAAGGAATTGACATACTTACCTTGCAGACCTTTCACAAGTTCTTCTGCACCGGACCAGTCTTCCTTTTCCAGGGTGGCTCTTACCTTTGCCAGCAGCTCGGGACCGCCGGTCGGAACAGGATTGTTGTCAGGATTGGCGCTTCCGCCCCAAAGGGTCCCTTCGTTCAGCCAGATAAGGTCGTCTGCAACTCCGCCGTAGACCATTGCTCCCAAGTGGCCGTTGCCGATAGGGAGTGCTTCTTCGAATTTCGAGGCAGGGCGGTCATAATTAAGTACAAGCCTCTGTCCGGAGGCGTACAATCCGGCCAGCAGTCCGGCTGCAATCAGTATTGCCTTTCTCATTTCTATCATCGTATTATTCTAATCAACAGTTAGTGTGATGCATTGAAGGTTTTCGTCGGCGGAGGAGGAGCCGACCATGATGGTGAAGTCGCCGGGTTCTACGGACCAGCGGTTGTCGGCACCGAAGCATTTGAGCATGTCGGGGGTAATTTCAAAAGAAACCTCCTGGCTTTCGCCGTTTTTGAGGAATATGCGTTTGAAGGCTTTCAGTTCCTTGACGGGGCGGGTCACGGAGGCATATTCATCCCTGATGTACAGCTGCACCACTTCAGCACCATCGTACGGTCCTTCGTTGGAGACAGTAATTGAAACAGAATAATCGTTCAACTCCGGTGCTGAATACTTAAAACTGCTGTAACTCAGGCCGAAGCCGAAGGGCCAGAGGGGACCGGTCTCATTGGTGGCGAAGAGGCGGGAGTACTGTGAGTGCTTGTGGTTGTAGACGGTAGGGACCTGGCCTACGCTGCGGGGCATCGTCACAGGCAGTTTGCCGGACGGATTGACCTTGCCGGAGAGGACCTCTGCGATGGCCTGTCCCCCCATCTGACCAGGCTCCCAGACGTTCAGGATTGCATCCACGTTGTCCTTTGCCCAGGCAATGGAATTGGCCCTTCCGGTCATGAGCACGAGTATCGTAGGTTTTCCTGTAGAGGCGATGGCCTCGAGGAGTTCTTCCTGCATTCCTGGGAGGTCGAGATCGTCGCGGTCACAGTTCTCGCCGCAGGTCCTGCCGAAGGCTGAATATCTTTGCGAGTTCTCACCTGCAACGACTATGCACACATCGGCCGCCGATGCCTTGTGACGGGCCACGGCGATGCCTTTGGCATCCACGTTGGAGATCATTCCTCCGAAGCACATCGTGTCGATCGTAGCTCCAGGGAACTCAGCTTTCAAGCCGTCCAGGACCGTCATCACCAGGCTGTCCGGCTGAGGCGCCGCCCAGTCTCCCAGTATCGTCTGACTGTCAGCATTCGGCCCGGTCAGAAAGATCCGCCTGACGGCAGTTCTTTCGCCAGGAATGGCGGGATTTGCCAGTCCGGATGGCGAGACCACTGCCACCCTCGGCACGTTAAGATGGGGGACCGGAGCTTCGCTTTGCGAAGCGAGCGGTGGGGCCTCGCGCAGCGAGGCGGTCGAGCCGCCGGAGTTGGCAATGCCGCCATAAGGAGACAAAGGCAGCACTCCGTTATTCTTCAGGAGAACTATTCCTTCGCGGGCGGCCTGAAGGGCAGTCTGACGGTGCTCGGCGGCGTTCTCAAGGGGTTCAAGGGAAGGCAGGGGAGCCTCGAAGAGTCCGACGGCAAACTTCATCTCCAGAATCTTCCCGGCCGCCTCGTCAATCCTCTTCAACGGAATCCTTCCCGACTTCACGGCCTCGATCACTGCTTCGAAATAATTGTCACCCTGCATGTGCATGTCGATTCCGGCCTCTACCGACCGTACGAAAGCCTCTGTCGAATCCGGTGCCCAATGGTGCATGGCATGGAGCCTCTCGATGTCCATCCAGTCGCTCACCACGAACCCGTCGAAACCGAGTTCGTCCCGGAGCAGGTCTTTCAGCAGCCATGAGTTGCCGTGGCAGGGGATTCCGTTAACTTCGTTGTGGGCGGCCATGACCGTTCCAACATGGGCGTCTTCAACTGCAGCGACGAAAGGAGGCAGATAGATCTCCCTTAACTGTCTTTCCGACACATCCATCGGGGCGGCATTCAAGCCACCGAAAGGTTCTCCTCCCGCAATCAGATGCTTGGCGCAGGCGATCACATGGCCTTCGTCGAAGTTCCTGTCAGGACCCTGAAGACCCAGGATGGAATGCTTTCCCATCTCAGTTACGAGGAAGGGATCTTCACCGTAAGTCTCACCCATGCGGCCCCAGCGGGCGTCGCGCGCCACGTCAAGGTTGGGTGCAAAGGTCCAGTAGAGACCCTTCTGACGCATCTCCAAAGCTGTTTCGGTCCCAATCTTCTCCATAAGTTCAGGATCAAAGGTCGATGCCATGTTGATGTTTGTGGGATAAATCGTGCAACCCTCTATAAGGGCATTGCCGTGGATGGCGTCTATTCCTATAAGCAGAGGAATGCCCAGCCTGCTCTCCTTTGCCAATTCCTGCAGGGCAAGGGCTTCCTTGGTGGTCATGCAGTGCAGGAAGGATCCGACTTCTCCGCGGCGGATCTTGTCCGCAAGGTCCTTGTTGCCGAGGTTTTCGTCGGTGGCGTCTATGTTTTTGTAGGGGGAACCCTGGCCCGGAGGAACGTAGCAGGGGGCGACGTACTGGCACATCTGCCCGACCTTCTCCTCCAGCGTCATTTCCTTAAGCAGAAGTTCCGCCCTGCTGGCAGCCGGCAGTGATGCATCCCGCCAGTCGCCCTTCTCGCAGGATGCTATTGAAATAACCGTTAATAAGCAGATAGCTAGTTTTTTCATTCCTCTAAAATGTGCTGGTATGTATGTAAATAATATTCAACAATTTACATGATTCAACGGTCGCTTTTTCAACACCGTCTGACAAGATATTTGATTGATTGACAATTACTTCTGTACCAGCGAGTTTTTAGTTGGTGAGTGTTATTACAATATGTCAATGACGATTTTGTCGGAGACGGCAACGGGGTCAAGGGAAAAACGGATCATGCCACCCTCATAGGTCCAGTCCTTCAATTCCTTACCGCCGACAAGCACCGAGGATGCCTTGCCGTCGTTCTGGACGGCGAATGAATATTCCCTCGTGCCGGGCATGCCTTCGTAGCTTCCGGCAACCGGATTAACGATGATCTTGGAAGCGCCGCCCTTCTCATGGCATTCCACGAGGGTCTTGGCGATGGCGCCCTTCTCGTAACCGTAAGTTTCACCGTCGTCGTCCATGAGGGTGAACTGAGAGTCTCCGTGAGGATAAACATTCAGGGTAATCTTCTCGAACGGGCGGGTGCCGATGTAGGAAACGTCTCCCTGGGTGGGGATAATGGCTCCGTCGCGGATGAACAGCAGTCCGGCGCGGTCGGCAGGATATTCACGAGTAAAGGTCTCGCCCTTGCTGACAATCCTCTCTCCGGTCCAGGCATCTGTCCATGTGCCGGCGGGGAGGTAGATTTCGTTTGTGAATATTCCGACGCAGTACCAGGGACCGAACATGTACTGGTAGGTCATGTCGTCGCACTTGCGGTCCTCGGGGAAGGTAAGTGGCATCGAGCGGACTATAGGCATGCCGTCCTGGGTAGCGCCAAGGGCCATAGAATAGATGTACGGGGCCTGGGAATAGCGCAGTTTGACGTAGAAGCGGTAGATGTCCTGCTCAGGCTTGTCGTAGTAGAACGGCTGCATCATCGAGAACCAACTGTTGATCTGGACCCATGGAAGGAAGAGGCCGAAATGAAGTGAAGGCATCTCAAGGTCGCGCGGAACGCTCATCACGTCGCAGGAGGTGTTGAGGAAGCCGCTCATGCCGAGGTTCAGCTGGTCGTAGAGGGCTGTCTTTCCACCGCCGTTGTCGCCGGATGTAGAGGCCGTCCAATGCTGTGTGCCCGACCAGCCGCCGCAGTAGTGATGCCAGGTGCGCTTGTTGTTGTAGTTCCTCCCGAGCTGAGCCATTTGCTTGGGCAGCAGGACCTGGTTGAGGTTGTGCATCACTGCGTCGGTGCTGCCATTGTAGTAAGGCCAGTCGGGGTGGTTGTCGATGGTACGGGCAGGATCGAGCTTGAAGCCTTCGACACCCTGGTCCATGAAGTTCTTCAGGTGGTCCATCCAGTGCTCCTGACCGGAAGTGTCGCGGCCCTCACGAAGGGCTATCAGGTCCTCTTCCACTAGGCTGAGGTCGTATTCCTCGCAAAGCCAGAGGCCAAGGTGGAAGCCCATGGAGCGGAGCTTGCCGATGAAAAGCCTGTGGTGCATCTGCTTGGGATACTGGTCCTGGACCCAATAGGGTTCGGGAGAGAAACGGTCGTAGTTCCAGCGCTTCTTGGTCGTGAAGTCGTAACGCTTGGCCATCCACTGGGGCTCGAGCCAGAACACGTCGCAGGGGACGTCGATCTGGCGGAACATCGCTGCGTCGTGGAGGATGTCGAACTGCTCTTCGCGCATGTTGGGGCCGAAGCAGAGGCCGTAGGCCCACTTCGGGAGCACGTAAGTGCGGCCGGTCACTGTGGTGTAGGCGTTGAGGACAGCGGGCATGTCCTTTCCTGCCATCAGGAAGAAGTCGGCCTCGTCGTAGGAATTGACGATGTTGAACAGGTCCTTCCGGACGCTTCCCACATCGAAGAAACTCTTGCGGGTGGTGTTATCATATATTCCCCAACCGCGAGAACTCATCATGAAGGGCATTGGAATCTCTGTGTGCTGGTAGGTTGTCCACATCCTGAGGAGCTCGCCCCTGTGTTGGATGTGGTCGCGGCTTGTACTGCCGCCGCCATAGAAGCGCTCTCCGTCTTCCATCTTGATGGAGATGGTGCTTATCTCCATCGCTCCCGGGATCTCCCTCTTGTCGACGTTGGCCAGTTTGCCTTCGTCGTCACCGATAATCCCGCCGTCGTTCTTTACAACATTAAGGTCCTCCCATTTCTTGTTGATGGTCTCGCGGAGGTTGTCGCAAAGTTTGTCGCCGTTGTCTAGGAGCCTTATTTCCCTGATGACGGAATTGCCCTTGGCATCCTTGAGGGAGATCACTCCCGTCTTTTTATTGACAGTCAATGAATATCCTGTCGTGGTCACGGTCCATTCGCTTCCTTTGTTGCTCTCGGTCGTCTTGACGGCCGCCCAGTCGGTCTTGATACAACCGTAGCGCTCCATCAGGGATTCTTCGAATTCCTTCCTTGGGCTGATGCGGACCCTGAATATTCCTTCGTCGCAGACATCTACCAGGACAGTGTGTCCGCTATTCAGCTTGAAAGTCTTATTATCAATGGCTCCGGCGGGAGTCGCAGCTATGCTGATATAACTGAAGACAGAACAAGCCAGTGCAATCAAGAATCTTTTCATTGTCGGATTATTTTACGTTTTTATCTTTTCCCTATTTGACATTACGTTTGAAGACCTGCTTCTTGCCTTTGGAAGAAGGTTCGTCGGTCTTGAGGTTCTTTATCTCCAAGCCTTGGACGTCGTCGGCTACTATTGCCGGACGATAGTCTTTAGCTCCTGCAACGAGATGGACATTATCAAGGGTTATTCCCTTTGCATGGCGGATGAAAAGGCCCCAGGCTGGCAACTCTTTGAACTGTGAGAACTCCGGATAGACGTCAATCATCTCAGGAATGCTGTCCAGATCCTCGTCCGAGGTACCCCTGAAAGCATATAGCTTGTTTCCCCCGCCCGGGTAGATAATCTCCACGTTTCTCAAAAATACGTTCTCGACCGGCATTCCGGGGATACCGACGATGCCGGCAGGGGAGATGTTCCTCGGGAGATCCTCGATCGGACCCTCATAGCTGTAGCCTGCATCCGGTTTTTCGAGAGGAACTTCGACTTTTATGTTGGACAGGGTGATGTTCCTTAGATATCCTTCCTTTGCTCCTCCCCATCTCTTGCCGGTACGGAGATATATCGCATTGCCGGTGTTGACAGCCTCAAGGCTGTCCACGACTATGTTTTCCACCTCTGCCCCGTCCACTGACTGAATCGTAATTGCAGAGCGGTAGGTGTCGAATACCTTGTTGTTAATTATCCGGATATTCTTGAAACCGCCACGAGAAACAGTTCCGAACTTGAATCCGCTGGCGCTTGAACGGGCGACGCAGTTCCTGACTTCGATGTCCTCGCAGAGGTGGTCGTTCGAGTGGGACTTGAAACAGATTGCATCATCGGAAGCGTCTATGAACGAGTCCTTTATCAAGACATGGCGGCAGTCCACGATGTCGAGTCCGTCGTTGTTCCAGTAGTTCTTGCTATCCATGAGGATCCCACTGATCGTTAGGTTCTCGCACTGGTCTGTGACAAGGGTCCATTCGGCAGAGTTCCTGAGGTTGAGTCCCTCGATGGTGACGTTTTCACATTCCCTGAAATAGATAAGCTTGGGTCTTTTTGTGACCCTGTCGTACTTGGTCGTGTCTTCGAGGAATCCCAGATGGACCTGGTTCAGGAAGTTCAGTGCGCAGTCGGCTCCGCGTCCGTCGATGACACCCTTTCCGGTGACGGCAATGTTCGTCTGACCTTTTGCGAGGAGGAGACCGTAGTTGCCTTCGACCATTTCATAGTCGTATGGATTGGTCGAACCTACCAGCACGGCACCTTCTAGCAGCCGTAGTTCGACGTTGGATTTCATGAATATGCTTCCGGTCAGGTAGCGTCCAACTGAGATTTCCAGGACGCCTCCACCATGACTGCTGATGAAGTCAATGCCAGCTTGGATCGATCTGGTGTTGAGGGTGACGCCATCGGACTTGATTCCGAAAGATGAGGCCTGGTAGATATTGGCCTGTGCTGACAGTACCGTAATCAGTGTTGCGAAAAGGAGCAGGATTCTTTTCATTGTCGTTATTATTTATTTGACTTTTACATCGGTGCCGGAAGATTTGCGCAGAACATCAGTCAGGCTGCGCTTGCTGACGGAGACCTTGTCCGTCGTGAATGCCGGAAGGTTGTAGGATTTCATCAGCCTCTTGTAGTACTTTGCCGGATCTTTCTGTGGCAGCAGGAACGGTTTAGTGGCATTGCCCTCGGAATCCACGTGGGTGAAATACGGTTTCGTGTAGAGCCCGTCGTCCCTGCGGCTGCTGAACACCATCCAGCGTCCGTCTGCACTCCAGGTGTGGAAACTGTCTACGTCGTCGGAGTTGACGTTGCCCATCGGCCGTACAGAACCGTCCTTCAAATCGACCAGCCAGAGGTCGGCATCCTTGTGCCAGATTGAGAAATTCCCGTACCCGTGGCGGGTGAAGCAGAGGAAACGTCCGTCCGGGGAGATGCGCGGGAATGAGACGCTGTACCCCTCTGCAGGGGCATCGTAGACGCATTCCAGACTGTCTCCAAAAGCCATGTTTTCCTCGTTGAAGGCTATCCTGTACAGACCGTAGCGGACTTCCCTGTGCTTTTCCGGCATCGGTTCCAAAGCCTGTGCCGAGCAGAAGTAGAGCCACTTCCCGTCAGGAGAGAAGGTCGGGAAAGTCTCGAAGCGGTCTTCCGACTTCGTCAGCGGGGACCAAGCGATCTCATGGGTATTCACATTGTAGACCACCACGTCGGAAGCCTGGTCGTAGACTTCTATCCTGTTGGGGTCGTGGTTGTAGAATGCCTGAAGGGTCTTGTTGACGGAGAAGGCTACATATTCCCCGGAAGGATGCCAGTAGGGGTAGACGAGGGCGCTGATGGTCGAGTCCGTCTTGGTATTGAGTTTCTCGACCTTGCCGTCGCTAACCATCACGGTTCCTCCGAAGGTGGCACGTGCATGGAAGACCATCTTGGACGGGTCACCGTTACGGTACGTATGGCAGTTCATGCAGTTGCCGCCCGTGAGGTTGTTCGTGAGGATCGCCTTCTCTGAATATGTTTCCAGATTCCTCTGGTAGATTCCCATCTCCTGCCAACCCTGGTAGCCCGGAGGAATCAGTCGGTAGGAGAACCAAGGATCGATCCTGTCCTGGCTGACATGAATGCTGAAGGGCCTGTAGGATTGCCATTTCCCGTCCTTCTTGGTGAAGACGGTCATTTCTATCGCTCCGCCGTCGGTACAGCTTTCCAGCAATTTACGCCATTTCCCTGGAGAAAAACGGAAAACTCCCCGGCGTGACTTGATGACCTTGTCACCGGCGAGCAGGACCGCCTTCTTTTCTCCAAGGACGGAGAAGTTCAGCGGAGCAATGTTTGCCGGAACGGTAACGTCTTTATAATCAGGGAATATCGTGGCTTCCTCGTCAATCTGCGATGCTCCTTCCGGCCTGCTGGTGCATGAATATGCCGCCAGTGTGACTGTCAGGAAGATGAGTATGGTAGTTATCCTGTTCATTCTCATGATGATTGTCCGTCAAATCTGCTTGTGAACCAAATAGTACCAGTAAGTCTCGCGGAAACGTCTCAGGGCAGAGGAGCCGGCAACGGCCGCCTTTTGGTACTCCTCGAAGCGTTTCACCGTCTCCGGCTGCACTCCATGCTCGTAGCACCAGTCCAGTCCGAATGGCTCCATGCCTTCCATATTTCTTGAATATTCACTGTAGAACACCATAGCCTCCTGGGCGATCCTTGGCAGCTCAGGGGAGTCCGGCGAACTGTAATAATCCTCTATGAAATGCTTGACCGAGTTCAGGTCCTTGGCGAGGAGGAGATAGCAAAGACCATATTCAAGAGTCCTCCTGTCGGTGGGGTTGGCATCGAGGATCGGGAACAGCTCCGTCATCGGGTTGGTGTACATGATGAAGTGGTTTTCCGCTTCAAGGTTACGCCTTCCGCTTCCCAGCAAGGGGTCCGCCTCTACAGCATCGTCGTCAAACAGGTATTTCCGATGCTCTTTTGCCCATCCGCGGTAGTGCGGGGCCTTTTCCAGAAGTGAAAGGTACTTGTCCGCCACTTCGTAGCTCCCTCGCATCAGTTCTACCTGGACGTTGATCTTGAGCATTGCAGGACAGAATCCATGAAGCGACGAAAGGGTGTTGAAGGCGACATCCTGGGCTGCCGCTACATTACCCATCGCGAACATTAGATGCGCCTGTACCACGTCCACTGCCCTGTCCTTTGTGGTCATCACGAGTCCGTCGGGGCCGTGCTGGTCGTATTTCAGAAGATTGTCGGCCAGTTCGCCCTTCCAGGCCAAGGCCATATTCAGATAATTGGCGGTTCGGGGGAGCCAAGGAGCCTTTTTGCATGCCTTGATAAGCCCGTCCCAGTCTTCGTTGACTGTGTAGTACTCAAAGATAGAGCCAAGATTCGGCTGTCGTTCGTTGATTTTGTCTGTGAATTTCTTGGCTGGAATAAATGCGATTAAGAGAAGGATCAGACCGGAAGCAAAGGCGGGCCAGCGCTTGAAGTGCAGTCCTTTCATCAGCTGGCAGACCAGGACTGTGGCCGGCAGGCTGATCCAACCGCCCCAGTGCATGAACGGTATGGTAGCGTCAAGGTCGTAATGGAAGACCGGGGTGAAGGCTTCCGCCCAAGTAGGAACTGCCGCGGTGAAATAAGCAATGGTTCCGCACGCTGCCGCCACGACTGGTAAGCATAAAGACCTGACGGACTTCTCGCTGACCGCAGCACAAAGAGCGAAGAGGATTGCAGCAGGACCGGCTGTAAAGTAAAGGAATATGGTCAACAGGATTCCCCAAAAGATCCTTTTCAACTTGATGTTCTTGAAGACGAGCAATCCGGCCTGTACCAGGAGGATCGAGGTCAGGAAGTCAAAATGGAGGCTGCTGTCAGCGATGGAGACACCGATGAAAATGGCCGGAATAAAGCTCAGGGGGAGTGATTTCCAGTCTTTGCGGGATTCCCGGACATAAGTCCAAGTCATGTAAGTCGACAATGCCAGTAAGAGCAAGGTCAGGACAAGGGCCACCTTGGGATTCCAGAAAAACTGGACGATGAAACGGGCGAGCAAAGTGGACAAACCTCCCACTTTGAGAAGTGTCCCGAGGAGATAGGTCCTGTCAAAGATGAACAACTGCTGCTGTTCGCGGTATGCCAGTGCGTAGGGGTTCATTGTGTCAATTCTTTCTAAGCCAATCCCTGAAAATCAAATCGGTTATCTGTTTCCGGCTGCCGTTGTCGCTTATGAAATTATTCTTTTTAAGAGCAGAACATGCAGTTTGGATTGAACTAGTAGGGCCGATGCTGTATCTTGTCATGAAATCCTGCGACGTGACAGAGGCACCCTCTTTTCCTTCCCTGGCAATGGCCATCAGCAAAGTCTTCTGTTTTTCGGAGAAGCGAGAGAACAGTTCCCTGTACGAGAAATCCTGCTGGGTGATTATGGCCTCATAGACCGAATCAAAGCTATCTTCGTCTATTGTCTCCCCCCTTTCGGTCTGTGCGAAGGCTTCGTTCATCAGCAATTGGTTGTACCAGGTGATTCCGTCAAAATAGTCATAACACTTGTAGACCAGTCCTTCGTCTATGTCTTTACCGTAAGAACGGAACATCCTTTGTGCAAATTCACGGTAGACTTCCCGGTCTATCACGTCAATCGTCATCATGACAGCGCTGTTGTAGAACGGCTTGTCCGGCGACTTGAAGATGTTGTTTATCGAATGATTGATGCTGCCGGTGTAGATGAACAGGCATCTTTTGCATTTCTGGAAGGCTGTCCTGAGAAACGCTTCCACATTGCTTTCCTTGAAATTCTGTATAGTCTGGAACTCGTCGATGGCAATTACCGTGGGTTTCTTCAGCGAATCCAGAACGGCAAGGATTTCTTCGAGGGATACCTTTAACGGTGTGGAACTCGAAAACACTTCCTTGGCGAAAAGAGAGGTCATTTCTTTCAGACTGCCAGCTGAATATATGTCTACAAGGAAGGTGTTGAAATTATCCTTTATCTCTTTCTGTTCGAAGCAGTGGCGTATCAATCCGGTTTTACCAAGCCTCCTGTCCGCGAACAAGGCCACATTTCTTCCATTCAGGATGTGCTTGCAGAGAAGAGCAGTCTCTTTTTCCCTGTCGCAGAAATATTCTTCCGGCACGAAAGGTGTCAGGATGAATGGGTTCTTAACGCTAGCTGCCATTTTATGTTAGTTTACGTTATGTAATTTTACGTAACGCAAATTTACATAAAAAATTAGCAAATCCAAATGTTATGGTTTCTATTATAGACCAGGTCCATCCACCATGTCGCCCATGGCGAGATATTGCTGGTAGAGGTCGGTTCCGCCTTCGTCCATTTTTCTTTTGAAATCCTTGATTTCTTTTCCTGACATGTAATCGGCACCCCTGACAGCTTCATAAAAAGTAGGTTTTCCGCTGATTGCACTGACAAAAGAATCCTTCACGAAAATGTAGCGGATAGATTCTTTGATTAACTGGCCCTCTTCGTTCTTTCCGACGGCATGTCCCTGGAATATGCAGAGACTGTCACAATCGTAAATGAGTTTAAGGTCTTTAATTTCAGAATCTCCGACAACTCCGAGGAAGGTTGACATTTCCTCATTCACTTTGGATTGGAGATGCTTTTGGGCTATTGGTGCGAGTCCTCTGCCGCCGCATGATAAAAGAATCAGAGCGAAAGGGAGTAGTATCAAAAAGTTGTGTCTCATGGTCAATAAAAAGACCGGCCCCTTGCCGGAGCCGGTCGATCTGGATTTATCAGCTATTAATAACCTGCATTCTGAGGGATCTCCTTGTCCTTGTTGGACTTGATGATCTGAGCAGGGATAGGGAACACATAGTTGTGAGGCTTGAATGCACTGTAGTGACGGGTCTTGCCATTCACATCGGTGTAGGACTCACGGGAACCAGGGGCGTTCTCATATCCAAAGCCATACTTACGGACGCGCTCATACATGTAGTTGCTGGTAACTGCATCCTGGGTAGGGTACTTTGAGGTCACATAGGTGGCCTTAGGGTTGCAGGAGAGACGGCTGAGGGTGACCCAGCGGTGCTCTTCTCCGAAGAGCTCGCGAGCACGCTCATCCATAATGTAGTCGATGTCGATATCGCTGGCTGAACAAGGCTTTGCACCGGCACGCTCGCGGATGACATTGATGTCAGCTGCAGCACCGGCGAGGTTGTTCTGTGCAAGACGTGCCTCTGCCCTGAGGAGATAGGTCTCAGGAAGACGGATCATATAGAAGTCGCAGTCGTACACATTGTAGCCAAGTTCATCAAACCAAGGATGCTTGTCATCGGAGAACTTCCAGAAACGAGGAGTGATGTTGAAAGTATCGGATGCGGAGACTGTGTAAAGTCCGGCGTCGACACGTGCTTTGATCTCCTCTTTGACCTCTGACCACTTCTTTCCGGAAGGAGTGTAGTAGTCACGCTGAATCATGGTTTCAGATCCACGGAAGTCGTTAGGATCATCCCACACGCTGCCGAGAGGATCACCAGCCTTGCGGGTCATGTACTCGTTGGCGAGAACAACAAGACCGAAGTGTCCATTGTTGACACCCCTTGCACGGCAAGCAAGTGAGTCGGTGTTCATGCTGAGGCTGTAAGCAAGCAGACGGCCTTCGGCTTCAGGAATATCCTTTGGAGGAGCACCTGCGTTCTTGACGTTCTTGCCAGCAGGGAAGCAGGTTGCATCAGCTGTGAAGACATAATACTTTTTGCCATCAGAACCTACACGCTGTCCATTCTTTCCTCCCATAGGGATCCAGGGAGCCCATGCACCTTCAACAGGTGCTGCATGGCATCTCCACCAGGAGTCACCGGAACCACCAAGAGGATAGTTGTCGGTGCTGGGTGAGAAATCATACTGGCAGACCCAGATAGCCTCTTTGTTGCCCGGATCATTAGGGTTGGAATCAGTAGCCACGCTGCCATCAGACTTGGCAGAACTGCGGAACAAATCCCAATAAGGGTTGAGATCATTGCCGTAACGGTCCTTGGCCTGATCGGCGCGGTTACCGAAGCGGGAGGTCATGATTGAATAGTTGCCGTCGTTGCCATTGATGACACGGCTGGCGGCATCTTCTGCCTCCTTGAACTGACCGAGAGCAAGATAAGTCTCAGCAAGATAATGGGCGGCTGCAGCCTTGGTTACAGTTCCCATAAGCCTCGGGGTGGTGGGGAGGTTCTCCTCTGCCCATTTGAAATCCTCGGCGATCTTTGCCCAAGCCTCTTCACGGGTGAGGAGCTCGTAGTCGTAGCGGGCCTCACGGGTCATGTGCTCAGAATACATGACACCGCCGTACATACCTGCAAGAACCCTGTAAGCCCAAGCACGCATGAATATGGCTTCTGCACGAAGTTCATTCTTTTTGGTGGCGGTGGTGTAGTTGACGTTTTCAGCCTCATCGATCATGTCGATGACGGTGTTAGCTCTGTTGGCGAGCTTGTAGACATAGTCCGGCCAGTGGCGGGCGTAGCCGCTTTCCGGTGTCATAGCAGCCCAGTTGGCCAGCTGGTCAGTGGCGCTGTTGGCGGAGAAAGTGTCCAGTCCGATACCCAGGAGCATCCAGGAGTGGTTCTGACGCAGGTTGCCAAGCATGAGGTACTGGACCTCAGAGTAGCAGGAGGCAAGTCCGATCTCCATAGCCTGCTCTGACTGGTAGAAACCGGCAGAGTCGTTGGAGTAGGATTTCTCCACCAGGAACTCATCGTCATTGCAGGCGGTGAAGAGAACAACAGTTGCTGCGAGAGCAGCGATTATTTTATTGATCTTCATAATTCCTTACTGTGTTATTATTAGAAAGTCAGGTTGACACCGACGGTGATGGTCTTGTAGGCACCGTTGCTTCCGTAACGGTCAGATCCAGCGTTGGCGGCGATGGTACCGGCGTTCTCAGGATCGATACCGGACCAGTTGGAGATAGTGAATAGGTCAGTAGCGGCAACGTAGACGCGGGTGGCGTTGAGGCCGATAGCCTTTGTGACCTTAGGATCGATGTTGTAGGAGAACACTAGATCCTTGAGCTTGAGGAAGGAACGAGAGTTCCAGAACTGGTAGTTGAGTGACTTGGCAAGAGTGGTGTTTCCCCAGCCGTAACGAGGGTACCTGTCGCCGTCGCCCTCTGCCTGCCAAGGCTTCACAGCTGCAAGCTGAGCACCGCCGGTCATAGAGGTTCCGAAAGCGTTCGGGTCGAACCAGAGGAAGTGGGTCTTGTCACCCTGTGCCCAGCGGAAGCTGAAATAGAGTGAGAATCCCTTCCATGCAAGGGTGTTACCAAAGTTGACAGTGAAGAGAGGATCGGGAGAACCGATGAACTGACGGTCGTCAGCAGAGATCTTTCCATCATTGTTGTGATCCTCGAACTTGAAGTCACCAGGCCTTGTTTCAGGCTTGTCGGCATTCTTTCCGATAGGCTGGATCAGGTTTGTCTCACCGGTCTTGGGATTGGTCCATGTGTAAGCCTCGATTTCTGCCTGATTCTGGAAGACACCGAGTTTCTTGACATCGTAGGCTGAGCCGAGCGGGTGGCCGACGAGAAGTGCATAATAGGAATCAAATCCGTAGGATGTTGCATTGGCAATGTCATCAGCTTCCTTGCCGTCAAGACCAGGTCCGAAGAGGGAAACGAGCTTGTTGGCATTGGAGTCGAACACGAAGTTGGTCTCCCAACGGAATGAGTCACGACCGTCACCATTGATGTTGATGGAATTGAGAGTGATCTCAACACCCTTGTTGGTGATCTTTCCTACGTTGTCCCACACATCGGTGTAACCGGAGAAGTAAGGAGCGCTTCGCAGGACGAGCATGTTGGTTGTGCTGCCAGTGTAGACATCAACGCTACCATTGAGGCGGCTGTTAAGGGTCGAGAAATCAACACCGAGGTTGATCTTTTCAACAGTTGCCCAAGTCAGGTTGGGGTTGGGCACGTTGTCAGGAGCCATACCGAGGGTTGTACCATCACCGAGCCAAGTCATGGTGTTGTTACCATTGTTGGAGGTACTCTTGCTGACAGTAGCCTGGGTGGCGCCGGGAGTGACGGAACGTGATCCGTTCTGACCCCAGGAAAGACGGAGCTTAAGGAAATCAAAAACGTTCATGTTCTTGATGAAATCCTCGTTGGAGAGAACCCATGCAGCAGAAGCACCGAAGAAGTTACCCCACTTGTGGTCAGCACCGAAGGCTGAATAACCGTCACGACGGAAGTTGAAAGTGAGATAGTACTTATTTGCCCAGTTGTAGTTTGCGCGGGCAAGATAACCAATTGCAGAAGACTCTACGCGGGAGCGGTTAGGAGTCCATGAATTTGCTGCAGAGAGGTTGTACTGCTTAAGGGTGGTAGGGGTGTCGAAACCGCTGTAACCGATAGAGAGACCGTTGCTGTTGGTGTGCTCACGGGTGTAACCAAGCATGAAGTCCATGTGGTTCCTGCCGAAATCCTTGGTGTAGGTAAGGATCTGGTCGATGTTCCAAGCAGCATAGTTGGAAGTGGATGAAGTACCGCTTACCTTATTGTTGAACTGGGCAGGATTGTCCATGTCGGAAACCCTTTCAGTGTTGACATTAAGTTCGGGGCGGTTGAATACATCTGAATATGATGCATTGCGCTGACCCTGAAGGGTGATCTTATAGGAAAGACCGGAGAGGAACGGGAAGTCGATCTGAGCATATGCAACACCATTGAGGTTGGCGCTCTTGCTCCCGCGCTCTGTCCAAAGGTTGGAATCGTTGGTTCCGGCTCCCCAGTAAGGACTGGCAGTGTTGCCGTCAGGAACGCTGTTGTACCAGTTCTCGTAGCCAGGCTGAAGTGCATAGACATAGGAGAGAGGGGACATCCAGAAAGCGTTCTGGATCTTTGCAGTCTGACCCCAGCTGTTGGACCAGAGGTAGTTGGCCTTGGCTCCGACAGTGAGCCAATCAGTGACATTGATGTCCATCTTGCCCATTACACCGGCCTTCTCGTAGTCGTCACCCTTACGGATGCCCTGCTGGCGGGTGTAATCGGAAGAAACGTAGTAGCTGATGTTCTTTGCTCTTCCACCTACGCTGACGTCATACTTCTGGCCGACACCCTTGCGGGAGATTTCCTCCAACCAGTTGACCCACTGACCGTCATTCCAAGCCATCTGCTCACGAGCGCTCAGAAGGTCTGTTGCGGCGGCGTTGAGGTCCTTGTAATCACTCCAGTTAGCATTCATGTAACGGTCAACATCGTTGCCCTTCTGGCTGTAGAAGCGGTTCTTAAGGAAGGTCTCCTTGTCAGAAACCATCTTAGGCATACGGCTCCAGTCAGACATGCTGAGGCTTGCGTTGAAGTTGACGACCGGCTTCTCGCTGGTTCCACGCTTGGTGGTGATGATGATAACACCGTTAGCAGCACGGGATCCGTAGATAGCGGCAGCGGAAGCGTCCTTCAGGACGTCGATGCTCTGGATGTCAGCGGTGTTGATCGAGTTGATCGAACCATAGGAAAGGACACCGTCGATAACGAGCAGAGGCTGGTTGATGCTCTGGGCGCTTGAGGAGATACGTCCTCCGGTAGGGATGGCGTTCTTACCACGGATGGTCATGGTTGCAGTGTTGTCTCCACCTGCAGTGCTGGTAGGAGCATAGCTGAAACCAGCCACGCGGCTTGACAGTCCGGAGAGGGCGTTAGGGTTAGGGAGCGAAGTGATGTTCTTGTCATTGCCATAGTTGACGCTGGCAATAGCACCTGAAACATCCTTCTTACGTGCTGTACCATAACCGACGACCACAACCTCGTCGAGGAAAGCAGCATCGTCCTTGAGCTGGACGTTGATGTTGCGCTGTGATCCGACAGTCACTTCCTGGGAAGCGAAGCCGATGCTGGAAAAGACCAGGACGGCGCCCTGCTTCAGGTTTGACAGGGTGTAATTTCCGTCGAGATCCGTCATCGTTCCGTTAGTGGTGCCCTTTACGAGGACATTCACTCCGACGAGAGGTTCCCCAGAAGCGTCTGTGACTTTTCCTGTCACATTCGACTGGGCAAATGCTGATATTCCGATAGTTAGGAACACGAGCAGAGCCGTAATGAAACGTTTACTCATAAACAGAATGGTTTTTAAATAAAACAGATGTAGTTTTTTTATTAAATGTCTTGTTTAGTAAAAAATAATAAGGTTTGTCCGTTTTTCGATAATGTTTTAAAATAATTTCAATTAAAAACAACTTGGTTAATTTTTAATTTGATAACTGACAAATATAGTAACAAATGAAAAAATATACAAAATATCGCCAATTGTTTCTGTATCAATATATTGCAATGAATGTATTTTTGCAAATAGTTGATATGTAGCGCATTAGGTATGTTTTGCGCAATTACTGGCGTTTTCCTGCGAGCGGCATTATGCCATTGAAAAAAGGGCGGAGAAGCAGATAATGGTTTCGATGGAAGACGAGCTTGAATCATTCAGCCCGGGAATGTCTGACTGGTACGTCGAAGGACTCAAGACGGTCTATGCCAACGACAGTATCTGCCTGCTGCAGTGCACGGCAAGGTTCCATGATGCAAAAGGAGAGAAAAAATGCGGGATTACCGCTACATCTACCTGATAGACACCGGGATGAGTCATGCCCTTGGAAAGATGGTCTTCAAGGAAGAGTTCCGCAATATCCTGTGCCTTCCTGACAAGCTCATCAAGAAGAGCAGGAAGGAAGTTTGGAGGAATAATGAAAGCGTCTACGAGCAATCCTTTGGCAGAGCCTTGACAGTCAGGAAACCGTTCGATGACGTTTAACCTACAGTTTATTTCTTGAACGCTCCCTTGACGGGCTTGCGGGACATTTCGAAATGAAGCTTGGCTCCATCCTTGATCTGGTCGTACCGGATGACGGGGAAGTCGAGTTTCTTTCCGTTTATGTAAGCCGCCTTGATGTAGGTGGCGTCCTTGCTCCAGCCCTTAGTGGTCATCTCGATCTTCTTCCCGTTGGAGAGGGTAACGCTCATCCCAGGTACACAGGGAGAACCGACGTAGTACCAGTCTGTTCCGGGACAGAATGGATAGAATCCCAGGCAGTTGAACAGGTACCAGGCGCTCATCTGACCGCAGTCGTCGTTGCCGCTGAGTGATTCCGGCTCGTTGCCGTAATAATTCTCGGCCACGTAGCGTATCCATTTCTGGCAGTTCCAGGGCTCTCCGAAATAATCATATAAGTAAGCCACGTGATGGCAGGGCTCGTTGCCGTGCCAGTAGCCTCCTATACGGCCCCAGATGTCGTGGGCTCCCGGGATGTCCTCGGGAAGCTCGATGGTGAAAAGTTCGTCGAGATATTTCTTCAGCCTCTCCCTGCCGGCCAGCTGGGCGTAACCGTCAAAGTCGTGGAAGACGCTCCAGGTGTACTGCATGGTGAAGCCCTCGGTGATGTCGCCCCAGCCGTTAACGGATCCGGGACCCTGGTAGGCTATTGGAGCGAACGGGTCGCGCCATGCTCCCTTTGAGTCCTTGCCGCGCATGTAGCCGGTCTCGGGGTCCACAAGGTTTTTGTAGTTCATGGACCTGTTCAGGAAAAACTTGTAGTCCTCTTCATGGCCGAGTTTCTTCGCGACCTGGGCTATGCACCAGTCGTCGTAGGCATATTCAAGGGTCTTGGAGACGCTTTCCTTCTCGAGGTCGAAGGGGACGTAGCCGAGGGAGGTATATTCAGGGATGCAGTCGTAGTGGGCGTTGGTGGCGGTGGTCTTCATCGCCTGGAAAGCCCTCTCGTAGTCAAAGCCGGGCACGTCCTTGAGGATCATGTCGGCCAGTACGGAACAGGAATGGTAACCTATCATGCACCAGGTCTCGCCTCCGTAGAAGGACCAGTAGGGGAGCATGTGTTCTGCGCTCTTGTCGAAGTGGGCGAGCATCGAGTTGGCGATGTCGGCCTGCAGGGGACGGTTGACGAGGTTCATCAAGGGTTCGAAGGCCCTGAACGTGTCCCAGAAGGAGAAGGTTGTGACGTTGGTGAAGCCTTCAGCCTTTCCGATGGTGCCGTCGTGCTCGCGGAAACGGCCGTCGGTGTCCTGGAAAACGAAGGGATGGAGCATGGTGCGGTAGACGCTGGTGTAGAAGGTCTCGCGGAGGACCTTGTCCTCACTTTCCAATGAATATGTTCCCAGAGCCTTTTCCCAGGTCTGTTCGGCCTCTGCCAGGACGGTGTCGAAGTCTTTGCTGTCCAGTTCCTTAAGATTCAGAAGGGCTCCGTCGGTTCCGACTCCCGACACCGCGACCTTGACCTGAAGGTCTTTGACATCCTGGTAGCGGACGATGACCTTGAGTTTCTTGCCCCAGGCCTCCAGGGAGCTGCGGAAGCGTTTGGTGTTGTAGATCACAGGCTCTCCGTCCTGCAGGATGGTGAAGTCCTTTATGGGTTCGGAAAACTTTGCAGCAAAATAGACATATCGGCTGGGATTCCACCCGGCAACGACCTTGCTGCCGATGATGGTATGTTCATCAAGCAGTTTTACGGTGGACCACTCGCAATTCCAATATAGTGTATGGTCGAGGTCGATCATGACATAGGCTCCTTCCTTCTCGGGATAGGTGAACTTGAATATCCCGGAGTGCATGGCAGCCGTCATCTCAGCCTTCACACCGCTGTCAAGAGTAATCCCGTAATATCCTGGGTGGGCGCTTTCCTTGCTGTGATCCAGTTTGGAAGGTTCGATCCTGTCGCCCATGCCGGGGAGGAAGAGGAAGTCTCCAAGGTCGGGGATTCCGGTGCCGCTCAGGTGCGTTAGGCTGAAGCCCTGGACATAGGGCTTTGAATATTTGTACCCGGCAGCGCAGTCATAGTCCTTGTCGTCGCAGTCAGGACTGATCTGGATGCCTCTATAAGGCAGCTGTGGTCCAGGATACACATTCCCGAACCCGTCCGTCCCCACGAACACGTTCACATCGTCGATCAATCTCCGCTTCACTCCGGCAGTATTGCCCTCCCCAAAACCTTCGGGCCTGAAGGCCCTCGTCCCACCACCGGCTCTGCCGGCGGTCCTCCAGTTCACGTGGCCACGGGCGGCCACGGTTTCTGGGAGGGCAATACTGCCAGAAGCTGGTGAGACGGAAAGGGTTATTGATGTGAGGGCCGCAAGGGCCAGACCTTTGAGGATATTCATGACTGTTAGTGTTTATTGCTGAAGATATCACAAATATAATGAATCCCGCCAAAAAGGCGCACATCGAAACCACACAGGACCAGCTACAAGGCATATTCCTGTGCGCCAGTTTGGCAGCAGGAGAATTACAAACAAATCTTGAGATGCAGGGCCTACTTGGTAGTCATGGAGTAGGGCTTGTCAGCGGGATTCTGGCCACGGGCCTTGTTGGGTCTGGCGGCCATTTCGAACTCGAGCGTTCCGCCCTGGAGGATATCGGCATGTGTCAGGTACAGCTTTGTGTATTCCTTGCCGTTGAAGAGGACCTTCTTGATGTAGCGATTGGTGTCGCTTACCTTAGGAGCCTTGACAGTCAATGTCTTTCCGTTGGGCAGCTTCACTGAGGCCTCCTTGAAGAACGGCGCACCGATCACGTACTGGTCGCTTCCTGGACAGACGGGGTAGAATCCCAGGGTTCCGAATATGTACCAGGCGCTCATCTGGCCACAGTCGTCATTGCCGCCGAGGCCGCGGATCTCCGGACGGTACATGCGGTTGATGATTTCCCTCATCCAGTATTGGGTCTTCCAGGGCTGCGATGTCCAGGCATAGAGATAAGGAATATGATGGCTCGGCTCGTTGCCGTGGACATATCCTCCGATCAGGCAGTCCTTGGTGATGTCCTCGTTGTTAGCGTAGGCATATTCAGGAAGATCGTTGTAGAAGAGTTCGTCCAGGGCAGAGATGAATCTCTTCTCGCCGCCCATCAGGGACATGACTCCGTAGACGTCCTGCGGAGCATGGAAGGTGAAATTCAGCGAGTTGCCTTCGATGAAGCCTTCGCCTACGGTCTGCATGATGTCGAAATCCTTCTTGAAAGTGCCGTCGGCGTACTTAGGGCGGCAGAATCCGAGTTCGGTGTCGAAGACATTGGCGTAGTAGCGTGCACGGGGGGCATATTCTTCGGCGGTCTTGGTATCACCTGCCAGGCGGGCGGTGTTCCAGATCGTCCAGTCGTCGTAGGAATATTCAAGCGTATTGCTGGCGGCTGTGGCGATGTGGTCATAAGGGACGTAACCGAGTTTCATGTAGTCCCCCAGGCCACAGTACCACTCTTGTTTAGAGGTCGTGACCATGGCTTCCAGAGCCCTCTTCCTGTCAATGTCCAGCCCCTTGGCAATGGCGTCGGCCAGGACGGGCACTGCATGGTAGCCGCTCATGCACCAGTTTTCGTTGGCCATGTGGCTCCAGACAGGCAGCATGTGCAGGACGTTCTGGTCGTAATGGGCCAGCATGGACTCGACCATGTCACGGTCACGGTCCGGCTTGAACAGTGCGAGGAAAGGATGCTCTGCCCTGTAGGTGTCCCAAAGGGAGAAAACAGTGTAGTTCGTGAATCCTTCAGCCTGGTGGATCTCATGGTCGAGCCCGCGATAGGCTCCGTCCACGTCCATGTAGACAGAGGGGTTGATCATCGTGTGGTAGAGAGAGGTGTAGAACATCTTCTTCTCGTCATCTGTGCCTTCGATGTCAATCTGGGACAGTTCCTTTTCCCAGGCCTTTTCAGCTGCGGAAGCTATCTGGTCGAAAGACTTTCCATCCGCTTCAGCAAGGAGATTCTTCAGCGCTCCGGTGGTTCCGGTCGATGAGAGAGCGACCTTTACAGTAAGTTTCGGGTCCTTGGCTATGTTGAACTTGAACCAGGCTACGAGCTTTCGTCCGGCCATTGCAGGGAAGTTCCTGCTCGTGTCGAACTTGCTCCAGCCACCCTTGTAGTCGACTCTCTGGCGATCCACGTAGCCATATTCAGTGATGGGCTGGGAGAACTCGATTGCGAAATAGGTGTAGTTGGTACGGGCCCAGCCGTCGGTGATGCGGTAGCCGGTGACGGTCCTGTCGTCCAGGACCTGGACTTCTGCCCAGAGGGTCTTGCCATCGTAGTCGTAGATGCCATGGATGAGGTCCAGGATGACCTGTCCGGATCCATCGCTGCGCTCAGGATTGCAGAAGGTATATTCATGGACACCGACACGGGTGGTGGCGGTGAGGCGGGCCTTTATGTCATAGTCGTCGAGGGTGACCTGGTAGAAGCCGGGTCTTGCGTTCTCCGTGTCGTGGCTGAAGCGGCTGCGGAAGCCTCCGTCAGGATTGTCGGCAGTTCCGGGATTAAGCTTCAGGGGACCGGTGGTAGGCATTATGAGGATGTCTCCCAAGTCGGAATGGCCGGTGCCGCTGAAATGGGTGTGGCTGAAACCGACGATTGTCGGATCATTGTAGCGGTAGCCTGCGCAGGTCTCGTAGACCTTCGGCTGGTATTTTCCGTTTATGTTGTGCGGAATGGTGTCAGTGTCAGGACTCAGCTGGACGCCTCCGAAGGGAACGCAGGCCCCGGGGAAAGTGTGTCCCATTCCGTCAGTTCCGATGAAAGGGTCGACGTAGCCGGTCTTGGTCTGACCGAAAGCTGCAGTGCATGCCAGCAGGAGTGCTCCTGCCAGTAAGGAATTGAGTTTCATGAGTGTCGGTTATTTAATTCCGTATTTGCGGAGAATCTTCATGACGGGCTTCTCGATGGACTCGGCCCAGAGCTGGTAGCCCTGGTCGGAAGGATGGATGCCGTCCTGGGTGGTCTCGTGATCCTTAGCGGTGGCGCTGGGATGAATGTAGTAAACGTCCTTGTACTTCTTGCAGGCGATCTTCATCAGGCTGTCGGCAAGGGCTATCCTGCTAGATTCGAAGTCATTGCTGCCGTTGTTGAAATTACGGTTCTCCCTGTAGATGGTCCTCTGGAAGATCAACGGTTTGCCGGGATGGGCTGCCTGGACCTTCTCGATGAAGGGGAACAGCCTTTCGCTGATCTGCTCGAGGGAAGGATTGGAGAATGAATCGAAGATGAAGGCGTCGACATCTGCTGCGGCAAGCACGTTCGCGAAGTAATCCTGAAGCTTGCTGTTACCGCTGCATCCGAGGCTGAGGAGCTGGAGTCCGGTGTCCCTGGTGAAGTTGGCAGGATAGGTCATGCCGGCCCTGCTGGTCGATGTGCCATGGGTGAAGCTGGAACCGAAGATGCCGATCCTGTAGCGGAAAGGATTGGGAAGTGCTTCAAGGGTTGAGCCTTCCTTGACACCGATCTTAATGGAATATTCTTCACTGAACAGAGGAAAGTACATAAGGCATTCCTTCATCGTTCCGTCCATGTTGTCAACGATGGTGATCGGGTTGTTTAGTGCAGGATCGTCAGCTGTCTTTCCAGATGGGGCTTTTGATCCGGCCCAGAGCCATTTTCCGTCCTTCTTGATGTAGAGGTCGTAACCCCTTGCGGAGAATCCTCCCGTGTTGCTCGGAAAACCAACCTCGCCGAACTTGGTGACGACAGAGATTGAAGGAGAATTAGTCCTGAAGGCGACACCAATTCCAGAAGACATGCGTACTTGCGAATTCTCAGTCTTGGTAAAGCCTTTGAACTGCACAGTGTCAACCCTGTGATAAGGGTTGGGAGTGTTCATCAGCTTGCCGGTCAGGGTGAGGGACGACGCTTCGGTGTAGACGATATCTTGTGCTTGTGCCAAAATAGGGGAACCCGAGATTAAAAGAATCAAGAAAAGACGAAAATACTTATTCATAATCGTGATTTTTATCTAAAATACAAATGTATAATTTTCTTTGGAAAACTATGCATTGACCGTTAACTTTGCAATCATGGTTAGTATTGTCAAATTTATCGGATTCTCCTTTTTATCTTTGTCGTTGACAATTGCAGCATGTTGCTGCTCAGTGAATAAGGATGTCAAGGATGCAGATGTTTTCAAGTTGGAAGGTACGACTGACACCCTCTTGTTCAAGCAGGCTCCTTTCCAATGGAGGGTAACTCCGCGGTACGATTATTCAAAAGTGTATGTTACCAAACTGTTCCTCTGCCAGTCCGAGTACGATAAGGAATACCTTGGCGCCTACAAGATGAGGGACAATGGCAGCCAGACTGTCTACATGACTTGCGAACAGGCTCTGGAAGCCATCAAAGGGATGGATGCTCTCACTCCCGGTCTTCAGAAGATAGTCTATCTGGTCGGATGGCAGTACAATGGTCACGACTCGAAATATCCTGCTTTCTTTGAAGGGAATATGGGGATAAAGAGGGAAGACGATGAGGATCCCCTGGACAGCGTGAGATGGCTGATGGAAGAGGCCAGGAATTACAACACGGCAGTAAGCCTTCACATCAATCTTTTTGATGCCTTTGACGACAGCCCTCTTTTTGAAAAATATGTCAAGGAAGATGTCCTGGCCAGGGACAAGGACGGGAAATATATCCTCGGAGATTGGGCTTACAAGGTAAGCTATGCAGCTGAATGGGAGAAGGGACTCGTGCAGGAAAGGCTGGACAGTCTTTGTGCGCTGCTTCCTGTCCAGAAGGCGGGCACCATCCACATCGATGCTTTCCATAATGCAGTCCCGCGTCCCCGTATGGTTGACGGCAGGCCGGTCATAAGGATGGAATCTCCGATAAGTCCTTGGCACGGCCATACTGCCGAACAGGATAAGGAAGCCAAGGCAAAGATCGTGGGCTACCTGGATTCCAAAGGTATAGATGTTACGACAGAGGGTGCTGACATGTACATCGGAGACCTTTCAGATGGTTGGTTTCCTATGTACTGGCATTTCAGTTCCCGCGAGCATGCGCTTTCGCTGTCCGCCTCCCAGGCATGTGGAGGAGACACAGGCGGCCAGTTGAGGGCATTCTGCAACAATGTCAACGGAGAGGAAGTGTTCCGGAGGGCCCCTAATCTTTCGGAGGCTTTTGAAAGGTTCAAGGAAGGCTTTTGCAAAACCACTCTTATCACCCTCTATCTCAATAATTTCTCCCGTAAGGCGCTCATAAGGGGCGAGGGAGGAAAAGCGATCGGAGTGTTTGAGGACGGTTTGAGGACATATCTTGAAGATGGAGAAGTGGATGTGGCCAAGGACGGGAATATGCTCGCAGAAAACGGGAATATCTTCATGCCAGCCTTGTGGATTGGAAACAGCTCGGTCATAGCATTTTCAGAGAAAGGTTATTCCGAAATGACATGGACAGTCCCTTCGGGTGTGAAGATTTCAAGGAGGGCGAAAGGTTGGACTCTCGAAGCCTCGGGACGCAGAGAGTTCAAGAACTTCAAAGTGAAAGGAGACAAAGTGACTCTCTCTCTTTCTCCTGGTGAGATGGTACTGATTACGGATTGATGGAAGGAGGGCCCCGGTTATGAAGAATAAAATCGCAGCTGTTTTGATCCTGGTTTTGTCGGCCGTTTCCTGTGGTACCCCCAAAGACGGATTCTTTGACGATAAAAGGATAGTCCTTTCCCTCGGAGTTGTCAGCGACGTCCACATCAACACAGGAGTTCCGAAGACTTCTGAAAAATGGACTGCAGCCCTTGAGCAGTTAGTCGCAAAAGCTTCTGAAAATGATCCTGACGGTCTAGACGGGGTTCTCGTCGCCGGAGACTTGATTGATAATCCCAACGAGAAGTTCCTCGGAGAATTCAAGAGGGTTTATGAATCAGTCCTTGATCCGGTCAAAGTGCCGCTCGTTTATACGGTTGGTAACCATGATGTCCCGAAATACAGATGGGATTCCACCATGGTTTCGGATGCGTCGTACATCCGCAGGCTTCTTGGGGATGATTATTTCCGTACGGATGTCGATAAGGTTTCCGGAGAAGGCCTGGAGTGCAGGCACTGTCAGATAGACGGTTATGATGTGATAGCTATCTCTCCGGACGGGACAAGTCCGGTGATCTATAATCCAAAGGCCCTTGAATGGCTGGATTCAACCCTGTCCGAGATCACTTCCAAGGACCCTTTACGCTATGTGATAGTGATCACCCACCCGATGCTATACGATACTGTCTACGGCAGTCTCCTTGGTGAGGCCGACGGGATCTGGAAGTCGTCACTTCCCGGATATTGGGCGACAAGGGAGTTACCCGAAATCTTGTCCCGTTACCCCCAGGTGGTGGCGTTCGGAGGTCACCTGCATTTCCCCTTGAACGACCCCAGAAGCATTTGGCAGGGCGGTTTCACTGCACTCGGCTGCGCATCGGTCCGCTACATGGCCCTTGAGGCCGGGGGGTATGAATATATGGCCGGACAAACTGTGATGAAGGATAAGGACGAATTTTCGCAGGGAAACTTGCTTCAGTTCGACAGGCGGGGCAACATGAGGATCCTCAGGATGGACTTCTACAATGAGGCAGTGATAGGGGAACCTTTGGTCATGGCCAGGCCTTCCAAGGGCGGGAAACATCTCCAGGAATATTCATTCTCTAGGCGCAGGGCCCTGAACACGCCACCGTCCCTCTCTTCAATGGATCTCTCTTTGATGCTGGCTCCGGTTTCCGAAGGCGTCAAGTCCGGGACTGAGGCTGCAGGCATATCCGTGAGTTTTGCTTCCGGGACAGATGATGAATTCGTCCATCACTACGAGCTGACTCTTTCACGTGACGGGAAAGTCTTGGTTACCAAGAAGATACTTTCTGATTTCTACAAGTGTCCCCTTCCATCTGGAATGAAGCGGTCCTGGACTGTAGATTTCGGTCCGGAATCTGCAGAAGGAACTCTCGGAACCGGAAAATATTCCGTCACTCTCAAGGCTTACGATTCATGGGACGCAGAAAGTGAGCCTCTTGTAAAGGAAATAGTATTTTAGAAATAGAGCCATATCATGAAATTCATCAGCTGGAATGTCAATGGCCTGAGGGCCTGCGCCGGGAAGGGCGATTTCGACAAGGCTTTCACGGCCCTTGATGCCGATTTTTTCTGCCTTCAAGAGACAAAGATGCAGCCCGGGCAGCTCGATCTTGAGTACCTGGGTTACACCTCGTACTGGAATTCCGCCGAAAAGAAAGGCTATTCGGGCACGGCCATATATTCAAAGCACCAGCCCCTGGATGTCACTTACGGCATTGGAGTCGAGGAGCATGACAATGAGGGGAGGGTCATCACCCTCGAGATGCCGGAGTTCTTCCTTGTCTGTGTCTACACTCCCAACTCCCAGGATGGCCTAAGGAGACTCGATTACCGGATGACCTGGGATGATGCTTTCCGGGAATATGTCCTTTCGCTCAAGGCTCGGAAGGGAGTGGTCATCTGCGGCGACATGAATGTTGCCCATGAGGAGATTGACATCAAGAATCCCAAGTCCAACCGGCGTAATGCAGGCTTCACTGATGAAGAGAGGTCGAAATTCTCCGACCTGCTGGGGTCTGGTTTCGTGGACACGTGGCGTGCCCAGCATCCTGACGAGGTGAAATACTCCTGGTGGTCGTACCGTTTCAGGGCACGCGAGAACAATGCGGGGTGGCGCATCGACTATTTCCTTGTTTCCGAAGACCTCAGGGACAGGATTGTTTCGACCGGAATCCACAACGAGGTTTTCGGCTCCGACCATTGCCCTGTGGAGCTGGAACTTAACTTTTAATATTTGAATATTTGTCGTATATTAGCAAACTGCGTAGAATGATTTGAAACGGGGCGATTTGTAAACATAAAATAACACGATAATGAAATTTCAGAATCTATTTTTGACGCTTTTCGCCGCTGCCGTCATGATGGTCGGCTGCGGTCCTAAAGAAGATCCTCAGCCTGCTCTTCCTGTCCTCAATGTCGGGCAGACTGAACTCACCTTCGAGCAGGGTGGCGGTACTGCCACTCTTACCGTGACTTCCAACAGGCCCTGGACGATTACTTCCGATGCTGACTGGATTGCTTTCAATCCGTCCAGCGGATCGGCTGCTGACGCTCCGGTCAACGTGACTGTCACGGCCCTGGCCAATTCATCCACTGACAGGACATCGTCATTCAGGGTAAAGACTGACTTCGACTACAAGACCGTCAGTGTCTCCCAGAAGGGAGCAAAGGGCGAAGATACTACCGACAAACCATCTGGAGATGGGACCAAGGATAATCCTTATAACCCAGCAGGTGTCGTAGCATACTTAAGTACTCTTGCTGCCGACACTGAGAGTCCTAATGTTGTTTATGTTACCGGAAAGATCAGTGAAGTCAAAGCTACATATGAGTCGAGCGGATCTTACGGTAATGCGAACTTCTACATCTCTGAAGATGGTTCGAAAACCCTTACCCAGTTCTATGTTTTCCAGACCTATTATCTTGGAAACAAGAAGTGGAAATCGGGGCAAACGGATGTTAAGGTAGGCGATGTGGTCACCATCTGTGGAAAGGTTGTGAATTATAAAGGTAATACACCTGAGACCGTGGGTAAGGGTAGCAGTTATGTCTGTACCCTTAACGGAACAACAGAATATGGCGATGGAGGCAGCGATCAGCCGGAGGCTAAAGGAAAGGGGACTCTTGAAGATCCTTTCAATCCGTCAGCTGCGACTAATGCTGTTGCTGACCTAACGTGGACTGACAAAGACAATTACCAAACTACCGATAATGTCTATGTCAAGGGTAAGATTTCCAGGATTGCTGATAATGGTACTTACACCGAAGGTGGCACTTATGGCAACGCTTCATTCTACATCGTTGAGGATGGAACTGATTTTGAGTTCTATGTTTTTAGGGCACTTTACCTCGGTAATAAAAAGTATGAGTCAGGTCAGACAGATATTAAAGTTGGAGACGACGTTGTCATCTACGGAAAATTGATGAATTACCGTGGTAATACTCCTGAGACTGTAGCTGGAAGTTGCTATCTCTATTCTCTGAACGGACAATCTGCTGAAGGTGATCAGCCTGGTGGTGAAACTGAAGAGGTTAAAGATGCCACTGTAGCAGAGTTCCTTGCCGCAGCAGAGTCTGAGACTCAGCCATACAAGTTGGTTGGTAAGGTCAGTGACATCCAGAGTGATGTTTATGGTAATTTTAATCTGACTGATGCAACCGGGACTGTTTACGTTTATGGTTTGGTGTCCAAGGATCTGGGCGGATTCGCCAAGAATAAGGCAAACGACAAATCCTTTGCATCGATCGGTGTCAAGGAAGGAGACGAGATTACCATTATTGGTTTCCGCCAGACTTTTACGCCCAAAGAGGGTGACCCTGTCATTGAGGTAGTTGGTGCTTATTATGTGAGCGGAGCGAGCGGATCAGGAGATCAGCCTGGAGGAGATACTGAGGAGGTTAAGAACGCAACAGTGTCACAATTTATTGCTGCAGAGAAATCAACCACTCAGCCCTATAAACTTACAGGTACTGTCAGCAACATCAAGAGCGATGTCTATGGTAATTTCGATCTGACCGACGAAACCGGAACGGTCTATATCTATGGTCTTGTTTCCAAGGATCTTGGAGGTTATGCCAAGAATAAGGCTAACGATAAGTCATTTAAGTCTATTGGCATTAAAGAAGGAGACAAGATTACCATCGTTACATTCCGTGACGACTATACTAATGCAAGTGGTGAAACCACGATAGAAGGCGTTGGTGGCTACTATATTAGTGGAGCCAGCGGCGAAGGTGGCAGCGATAGTACAGATGGCATTGTTATTACCGATAATGGAGAATCTGTTGATTTCTCAAAGTTAGGGTTTGAAAATAGTGTTCAGTACAAAACTATCTCTGGGACAAAAAATATCTCTATAACCTTTGGCGATGGTGCTAACGATGGAAAGTATTATAATACCGGAACAGGTATCAGGATTTACGGAAATGGTTATGTAAACATCGAGTCTTCCAGCAAGACAATAGCCAAGATTGTTTATACATTCGCAACAGGTAATGATTATAAGCCTGCTAACGACGATGTCTCCACGCCATCCGGATATAATGCATCCGCTACCACATGGACTGGCTCTGCCAAATCGGTGAAACTAACCCGTCCTTCCGGTACTGGCCATTGGCGCCTGCAGAAGGTTGAGGTGACGTTTGCTCAATAGATTATTCTTTTAACCAAAGACGGTGAATTGTAAATTTGCAAGATTATTCCGCGTGCTGACAGTGCTTTTAGCGCTGTCAGTGGCGGTTTTTTCCTGCAAGGAGCCTGTCAAGGTCGAGCCGGCGGTGCCTCCGGTGCTGACGGTAAAGACGCAGACTGTCGAGGGAGAGGCCGGGAGTCAGTTCATTACTATCAGTGCGACTGGGGACTGGACCATTTCCACTTCGGCTTCGTGGCTTACCGTCAATCCTTCCAGCGGCTCAGGGAACAACAACATGGTTGTCCTGAGCTACTCAGAGAACACTGATGCTGTCAGGACAGCGAGCATAACGGTTACCGGGGCTGGTGGTTACACATCTGCCAGCCTGACCCAGAACAAACTAATCGTACCCGAACCTCCGACACCTGACAAGGAGAATGGCTATGGCTTCAAGACAGCCAATGCGACCTGGCTTGAGCTTCCGGAAACTTCTGAAAGCGATGGATTGGAGTTCTTCACGCACGATATGACGATAGGTACCGTAAAGACCAGGAACTATTCCTTCTACTGGGACTATGCTAACCTTGTGGCTTCATGGGTGGCATATCCACTTTGTACATGGAACATAGGCAGCGGTAGCGGCCGTTCCGATGAGTGGGGACTGGACCCGCTTCTTCCTGAATCAAAGCAATCCGTGTTATTTAACCCATATTCCAATTATTCATCATCATTAGGAGTATTAGATAGGGGACATCAGATTCCATCTGCGGACAGACCAGTTTCCAACAGGGCAGCAAATGTCCAGACATTCTACGGGGTCAATATGACTCCGCAGAATCATGTTTTTAATGGGGGGAATATGGGGAAACCTCGAAGTAAAGGTCCGGAACTGGGCAAGGAAGACAGGAGCGACTGCAGGTACCGATACCTTGTATGTACTGACCGGTTGCGTAATTGGATCTTCTACCCAGAAGGCGTACGATAATAAAGGCAAAGCTGTCTCGGTTCCACAGTACTATTTCAAGGCACTTCTGCGCTACAAGAATAATAACAATGTCGGCCACAAGGGCTTCATGGCCTGTGCCTTCTGGTTCGAGAACTCGAATAAATATGGTAATGATTCCAAGGTTACCAAAGACATGTCCTTGTCGATTTCAGACCTTGAAAAGAAACTTGGCTACAAGTTGTTCGTCAACCTGGAGCAGAAAGTCGGAAGCGAAACTTACAAAAAGATAAAAGACGAAGATCCATCCACTGTCGCATGGTGGTGGAACTAAGCATAAACCACAGATTATGAAGAGATTTTTCAGCATACTTCTTTCCCTTCTCGTCCTGGTTCCGTTTGCCGGAGCCCAGAAGGTCCAGAAGAGCCATGTGATCGGTTTCTACAACCTTGAAAACCTGTTTGACACCTACCATGACGAAGGCAAGAACGATTACGAGTATCTTCCCGACGGAGCAAACCAGTGGACCGAGGTCAAGTACCGCAAGAAACTCCACAACATGGCTGAGGTCATCCGCGCCATGAAGGAGGAGAACAAGGTTTACCACACCATCCTGGGCGTCAGCGAGATTGAGAATCGCAACGTTCTCGAAGAGCTGGTGATCCAACCCGAGATCGCTGAAGCAAATTACCAGATCGTCCACTATGACGGACCGGACAGGCGCGGTGTCGACTGTGCACTGCTTTACCGTCCGGACCAGTTCACCCTCCTGGGAAGCAGGTCGATTCCGTTCACTTTCGATTCCCAGTCGATCAAGTTCTCCATGACACCGGAGGAGCAGGCTGATTTCCGGACAAGGGACATCCTTGAAGTCCGCGGTACCATCGACGACGAGATGTTCGCATTCTACGTCACTCACCTTCCTTCCAGGATCGGCGGCAAGAGCGGCGACCTGAGGAGCCGTGGGGCGGAGATCATCTACGAGAACGCAATGAAGCTCATGAATGAATATCCCGGAATCAAGATTGTCGTGATGGGTGACATGAACGACGATCCGTTCAACGAGAGCATGGTCACCTACCTTCATGGGAAGGAGAATACAGACCAGGTCGGTCCGGAGGATTTCTTCAATCCTTTCCTTTCGATGGTAAAGGCTGGCTTTGGTTCCCTCGCCTATCAGGGAGTCTGGAGCATCTTCGACATAATCATGGTCAACAGCAACCTCGTCAATCCCGAAAAGGGTACCTTCAGGATCAAGCCCATCGTCAACAAGAAGTTCTATGGCAGGGTGTTCCAGCAGCCCTTCATGACCCAGCAGGAAGGCCAGTACAAGGGTACGCCGAAGAGGACGATGTCCAACGGTGCCTTCATCAACGGCTACAGTGACCACTATCCCACTTACATCGTAATATCAACCAAGTAAAATGAATATTATCAAGAAATCAGCTGCAGCATTGGCGGCAGTCTTGATCGGTGCAGTCCTTTCCGCGCAGGTTCCTACCGGCGGAGTCAAGGGAACTGTCATCAACAGGGCTTCCAGGACACCCGTCGAGGGTGCCAATCTGGTTCTCAAGGCCGGTGCTGTCGAGATCGGGACTATCAAGACCGACGCCCAGGGCAATTTCCTTCTCGAGTCGCTTGCCGATGGCATGTACGATCTTGTCATCGAAGCTCCGGGATATCTTCCCACTACCGTGAACGTGACTGTAAACGATGGCTACGTCAAGAATATGTACAACCTGAGTCTCTCTCCGTCAGTCATCAGCAACGATGTTGATGATTCTTCTTTCGGAGAGTTCGACCTTGACGGAAACGGCTACGAAGACACCCCTACGATTCTATATGACCAGAACGACGTGTTCAACAATGCGGCAAGCTACAATTTCAGCGCGGTGCGTTTCAAGGTCCGTGGTTATGCCAGCGAGTCGCAGGATGTCTATGTCGCAGGAGTCAAGATGAACGATGCCCTGACTGGATATTCACCGTACTCACTTTGGAGCGGTCTCAATGAGGCTACCCGTTCCAAGGCTTCCGTGATAGGTTCCGAGATTTCGCCTTACGGTATCGGAGGTTACAACGGACTGACCAACATTTACGGAACCCCTGGCCAGGTCCGTCCCGGAAAGAGGTTCAGTGTCCTGACGAACAGTGCTCTCTATCGTCTCCGTCTCATGGGGACCTATGCAGCTCCTGAGAATGACAATGGCTGGTCCTATGCTGTCAGCGCTTCCGCCCGTCTCGGAGGAAACGATTGGGTACAAGGCGTTTATTATCGCTCGTTTGCCTATTATCTCGGAGTGGAGAAGAACTGGGGAGACGTCCATCGCCTCGCCCTTGTCACCTTCGGAGCTCCCGGACAGCGTGGTGCGCAGAATGCTTCCACTCAGGAAGTCTATGACCTCATGGGTGACAACATGTACAACTCCAACTGGGGCTACCAGAACGGAAAGATGCGTAACGCCAGGAACAGGATAACTTTCGAGCCCATCACTTTCCTGAAATACGATTTCACTCCTTCAAAGGAGCTGGAGGCTTCCGCTACCTTGCTCTTCAGGACCGGAAAGAACGGTTACACGGCACTTGACTGGTATGACGCTCCGGATCCCAGGCCTGACTACTACCGCAATCTGCCCAGCTATTACTACATGCCCAACGAGGACTACAACCGCCTGAATCCCCAGAAGGCTGCCTGGGCACGTGAAGCCTGGCAGACACATCAGGCTTCCACGGCCCACGTGGACTGGGACAGGTTCTACTATGTCAACAGGAATTCCGAGGGAGGTCGTTCGAAATACGCTCTCGAGGAGAGACATGTGGACCAGAATGACCTCAATCTGGCGACCAGCATTAAATGGCGTCCCAACCCCAACACGATCCTGACTGCCGGTTTCAATGCCAAGTACAACAAGACAGAATACTACAAGTCCATCAATGACCTCCTTGGAGGAGAGTATTTCCTGGATGTGGACCAGTTTGCTGAGAGGGACTATTCTTCTTCTGCCATCAGGGTCCAGAACGACCTGGACTATTACCTGGGCCATGGAGAAGCACGCAAGGTCAAGGTAGGCGACAAGTACGGTTATGACTACTTTGCCAACTTGGTGAAGGGAGAACTCTGGGCCACCGGAAAGTTCGCATTCGGTGGTCTTGACGTGACTGTCGGAGGACGCTTGGGTACCAGTACCTTCTGGAGGGAAGGTATGGTGAGAAAGGGTCTTTTTCCTGGACTGGATGACAACGGCCAGCCGATCATGATCGGTGATGACATCTACACTACCTATGACCAGGACGGCAATCCTATTACTTCGAAGGGCCCTTCCGAAAGGATATTCTTCACGACCTATGCCGGAAAGGTCAATGTTGCATATTCATTGGCCGGAGGCCACAGGTTCTTTGCGAATGCCGGTTATTTCAGCGATTCTCCGTACTTCGACAAGTCTTTCGTGGCTCCTAGGACAAGGAACACCTATATCCACAAACTTGATGATGTAAAGTCGCTGTCTGCCGATGTCAACTACATGTATGCTTCAAACGGTTACAGCCTGCGCCTTACGGGCTTCTACACCAACATCGCCGATCAGACCGATGTGATGAGCGTCTATTATGACCTCAACAACTCCTTCGGTAATTTCGCCCTAAGCGGCATCGACGAAAGGCATGTCGGAATGGAACTTGGTTTCGAGGTCCCCACTCCTCTTAGCGGTCTGTCGGTCGTGGGTGTGTTCACTACCGGTGAATATGTCTACACCTCGACTCCTCTGCTTACTGCTACGGTGGACAACAGTGCGGAGCCTATCTATGACGAAATCCCCGTTTCCTACTGGAAAGGAACTCCTATGACCGACGGCACTACCCAGAAGCATTATGTGCCGAGCACCCCGCAACTTGCTGCAAGTCTCGGTCTTTCCTATTTCTACAACTACTGGTTCATCGATGCCGACGTGGATTACTTCGCCAATTCCTATCTTGACATGAGTCCCCTGAGCAGGACTGACTATGCGACTGCGGGCCCTGACGGAGTCATCACTCCTGAAGAAGTCGAGGCAATGACAAGGCAGGAGAAGTTCGATCCCGCGTGGCTGGTGAACTTCAGTGTCGGCAAGTCTTGGTACTACAAGAGGAAGTACCAGTACGGCTTCTCCCTCAATGCAAAGAACATCCTCAACAAGACGGATGTCAAGACCGGTGGTTTCGAGCAGACCAGGATGGTGGATAACACCGTCAGCAAGAGCCGCTACTACAACTTCGATCCGAAGTATTTCTACATGCAAGGATTCAACTACATGCTGAACCTTTATTTCAGATTCTAAACGCCCGGAGGAACGATCATGAAAAAGATATTTTATTCGATAGCGATAATCCTTTCGTTAGCAGTTGTTTCCTGCGAGGAGTGGGAACCTGTGTTCGGCAATCAGGGTGAACCTGACGTAAGCACTCCCCAGACCCAGCAGGTCAACACTACGATCGCACAGCTCAAGGCCCTGTACGATGGGAAGCCCTTGCATATTGACAACGACCTGGTCATCGGTGGGAAGATCATTTCTTCCGATGCTTCCGGCAACATCTACCGTTCGCTTTACATCCAGGATGAGACCGGGGCAATCGAAGTGAAGATCGGCAATTCCGGTCTCTACAATGACTACAAGCCCGGGCAGATGCTCTACGTGAAGTGCCAGGGACTAGTTATCGGCAATTACGGCGGCATGCTGCAGATCGGAGCCGACGACCCTACCGGAGAGTACGAGACGGCCTACATCGATGTGAAGAGCCTGATCAGTTCGCACATATTCAAGGGTGAGGCCGGTTCTCCTGTCACTCCTCAGGTGGTCTCCGAGGATGAACTCAAATCTGCTATAAAACTTGGCTACAAGAGTCCTTATTTCGGCAAGCTTGTGACCTTGAACAACCTGACCTACGCCAAAGAAATATTTGTCCTTATCTATCTCAACAGCAACCTGGACAAGAAGGCTTCTTCCAACCGTCTCTTCCTCTCTGACCAGCAGTGGGGAGTCGACACCTGGGCTTTCAGCGCCAACAAGATGAAGGAATACCTGTTGTCCGGAGTGTGGAATTCAGCCAAGATCGGTAATTCAGGCGACTATAATTACGGTACCGTGGAGGATGCTTTCAAGGTGCTGTACGAAAATGCAGCTGCCTATGCTGTCAGCCAGTATTTCAAGATGCCGGGTGGCACGGAAGTACAGGTGCGTTCCAGCGGCTATGCCAAGTTCTCCGACCAGAAGATTCATTCCAGGATCCTTTACGGAGATGCGAGAGTCAACCTGACGGGTATCCTTACCAATTACAATGGAGCCGCTCAGTTCACCCTTATAGATCTGGACGGTGTGAAGATAACCAACTAAACATACCGTCATGAAAAAAACTGTTTTAGCTTTGGGAACTATCGTGATGATGAGTGCATGTACCCAGACAAAGAATCCCTTCCTGCAGGAATGGGACACACCTTACGGCATTCCGCCGTTTGACAAGATCACGCTGGCTGATTACATCCCGGCGGTAAAGGCCGGCATAGAGCAGCAGGAGAAGGAACTCCAGGCTATCCTGGACAACAAGGAAACTCCTACATTCAAGAACACCGTCGAGGCTTACGAGCTTTCAGGAGAAATTCTCTCGAAGGTTAATGGAGTCCTTTTCAACCTCCAGGAGACTGAAGGAAGTGATGAGATGGAGAAAGTGGCCGAAGAAGCCACCGAGCTCCTGACGACGCATGAGAACGAGATTTCGATGAACCGGAAGTTCTTCGAGAGGGTCAAGGCTGTCTACGACGCTGACCAGAGCGGTCTCACGAGGGAGCAGCAAATGGTCCTCAAGAATCTCTACAAGAGCTTCACCCGCAACGGAGTGGATCTGGATGATGCTTCCCAAGCAAGGCTCAAGGAGATCAACGTAAAGATCGCTTCGATGCAGCAGAAGTTCGGCACGAACCTGCTTGCCGAGAACAACGCTTTCAAGGAGAAATTCGGGATTCCGGTTTCTTCCTACACATCTGAAATGACTTCCTGCGAAGACAGGTCACGCCGCGAGGAGATGTTCAAGGCTTATTCCTCTAGGGGAAACAACGGCAATGAATATGACAACAAGGCCCTCTGTCTTGAGATCCTGAAACTGCGTGCCGAGAAGGCTCGTATGCTCGGTTTCGACACCTTCGCAGCCTATGAGCTTGACGAACAGATGGCCCATGATCCCGCTACTGTCGATGCCTTCCTGGATCAAATACAGAAGGCTTCGAATGCCAAGGCCAAGGAGGAAGTCTACGACATGCAGAAGATCATGGACGAGGACATCGCTGCCGGCAAGCTTGCAAAGGGATCCAGGATCCAGCCTTGGGACTGGTTCTATTATGCTGAAAAGGTCCGCCAGCGCAAGTATGCCCTTGACGAGGAGCAGACGAAACCATATTTCAAGATGGAGAATGTCCGCAAGGGTATTTTCACGGCAGCCCACAAGCTTTACGGGATTAACGTGGAACCGCTCGACGGAGTGCCCGTCTACAATCCGGCAGTGGAGACTTTCAAGGTTACGGATGCCGACGGCAGCCTTCTTGGAATATTCATGACTGACTATTATCCTCGTTCTTCCAAGAGGGGAGGGGCCTGGATGAACGTCTTCCGCGACCAGTATGTCGACAAGGATGGCAATGAGGTTCGTCCTATGGTCGTGAACGTAGGCAACATGGCCTCTCCAACCGAGACGGAACCCGCTCTCTTCTCGATCGACAATGTTGAGACGGTCTTCCACGAATTCGGCCATGCACTTCACGGCCTCCTGACCAAGTGCGCCTATCCTTCCGTGAGCGGCACCAGCGTCAAGCGCGACTTCGTTGAGACATTCTCGCAGTTCAATGAGAACTGGGCCTTCCAGCCTGAGATCCTTGCTGAATATGCAACCAACTACAAGACCGGTGAGGTGATTCCCGATTCGCTTGTCGCCAAGATAAACAACGCCAGAAAGTTCAACCAAGGTTTCATGACCTCCGAACTCTGCGCTGCTTCCATCCTGGACATGAAATGGCATGAACTCACTCTTGAAGAGCTGGAGAAGATGAGCGAAGGTGACCAGGCGGCCAACGTTGCAGCCTTCGAGGAGAAGGTCTGCAAGGAGATGGGTCTCATTGACGAGATCATCCCTCGCTACCGCACGACGTATTTCAACCATATCTTCAACAGCGGTTACTGTGCTGGATACTACAGCTATCTCTGGGCAGAGGTGCTGGATAAGGATGCCTTTGAATATTTCCAGCAGCAGGGACTTTACGACCCTCATGTAGCGGACAAGTTCCGCCGTACATTCCTCGAAAGGGGAGGCAGCGAGGAACCCATGGTCCTGTACATGAGATTCAAGGGATCGGAGCCTGATCCGGGCGCGCTTTTGAGGGCGAGAGGACTTGAATAATCAAAACCAATAATCTTTATAGTATGAAACGAATCTTATTGATGGCTTTGGCATGCGGCCTTGCACTTGCTTCCACGGCGAGGGCGGATGAGGCCCGTTTGCTCAGGTTCCCGGCTACCAACGGGACCGACATCGTGTTCTCCTATGCGGGAGACCTTTTCACGGCACCTCTTGTCGGCGGCGAGGCCAAGCGCCTTACTTCCCACATCGGCTATGAGATGTTCGCAAAGTATTCCCCGGACGGAAAGACTATTGCCTTTACCGGTGAATATGACGGCAACCGCGAGGTCTATATCATGCCTGCAGGTGGTGGTGAGCCCGTGCGCCTTACCTACACGTCAACCAATTCGCGTGATGATCTTGGAGACCGCATGGGTCCCAACAATATCGTCATGGCATGGACTACTGACGGCAAGTACATCATTTTCCGCAACAGGACCGGTGACGGTTTCCCTGGCAAGCTTTGGAAAGTGTCTGTCAACGGCGGTATGCCTGAGGAACTTCCTCTTCCGGAAGGTGGCTTCTGCAGCTATTCTCCCGATGGGAAGAAGTTGGCTTACAACCGCGTGATGAGGGAGTTCAGGACATGGAAGTACTATCGTGGAGGCATGGCTGACGAGGTCTGGGTCTACGATGGCAAGAGCGTTGAGAAAATCACCGACAATCCAGCCCAGGACATCTTCCCCATGTGGGTCGGCGATGAGATCTATTTCGCTTCCGACCGTGACATGAACATGAATATATTCGTGTACAACACCAAGACAAAGGTTACGACGAAGGTGACGGACTTCAATGACTTCGATGTCAAGTTCCCCAGCACCAACGGTAAGCTGGTGGTCTTCGAGAAGGGTGGTTTCCTCTATAAACTCGATCCGTCCACCAAGAAGGCTGAGCAGATCCACATCACCCTCGCCTCCGACCTTGTCTATTCCCGTCCTGAATTGAAGAAGGTTTCTGGAAGGGGATTCAGCGTCTCGGCTGATGGCAAGAGAGCCGCTGTCACCGCCCGCGGTGAGGTCTTCGACGTTCCTGTGGGCAAGGGAATCACAAGGAACATCACCCAGACTCCAGGAGCCAACGAGAGGGCTGCAACTTGGAGCCCCGACGGAAAGTACATCGCCTACATCAGCGACAAGACCGGTGAGAACGAAGTCTATCTCTATGAGGCCGCTACCGAGACCACCATCCAGGCCACCAAGGGTAATGACACCTACATCAGCAACTTGATGTGGGCTCCGGACAGCAAGCACATCTATTACACTGACCGCAAGAACCGCCTCGTGGAGGTGGATCCTGCCACAAAGGCAAAGAAGGTCGTCTTCTCGAGCCCCGAAGGCGGACTCTATGGAGTTTCCTTCTCTCCCGATAGCAAATGGATTGCCTACACCAAGCGTGCTTCCAACGACATGAGCATCGTATATGTCCAGAATCTCGCTACCGGTAAGGAATATCCCGTCACCGAGAAATGGTACAGCTCAGGCTCGCCGATGTTCTCCTCTGACGGAAAGTACCTTATCTTCACAGCCAGCCGTGATCTTAATCCGATCTACAGCAGCATCGAATGGAACTATGCCTATTCAGGCATGTCTGCCACGTACATGGCCATGCTCGCAAAGGACACTCCTTCACCCCTTCTCCCTACTGACAGCGAGTCAGCCCCTGCCAAAGAGGAAGACAAGGCTGCTCCTGAGCGTCCCGGTGCTCCTGCAGGCCCCGGCGCCAAGCCTGGCGAGAAACCTGCTGAGAAGAAAGTAGCCGAGACCAAGATCGATCCCGAAGGCCTTATCGACCGAGTCGTCAAGCTTCCGGTCAGCGGCAGGGTTTTCTTCTGCGACGGTAAGAAACTTTGGTTCACCGGCGGAGCCGGCGGTCCCATGGGTGGTGGCCGCGGCGGTTTCGGTGGCGGATCCGGTGTGAAGACTTATGACTTCGCTTCCGGAAAGACAGAGGACTGCTCAGACGGCATGATCAGCTACAGGCTTGGAGACAAGAAAGCTGTGCTGAGCAGCCGCGGCAAGAGCACTGTGGTCAACTTCCCTTCTGCCAGGGTTGCCGGTGGAGAAGAGATCGATGCCGACAACATGTACGCCATGGTCGACTATTCACAGGAGTGGCCCCAGGTCTACAATGAAGTCTGGCGTGCTTTCCGTGACGGCTACTATGTCGAGAACATGCACGGACGCGACTGGAAGGGAGTCAAGGCAAAGTACGAGCCTCTCCTCCCTTATGTCAAGACCCGCCTTGACCTCAACTACCTGCTTGGTGCAATGATCTCCGAGCTGGCCAGCGGTCATGCTTATGTCAACCCCGGACCCTATCCGAAGCCCGATCGCATCCCCATGGGTCTCCTCGGAGCCAAGGTCAGCAAGGACAAGGGCTATTTCAGGATCGACCACATCTATGCGGGTGCCACCTACAGGCCTGAGCTCCGCAGCCCGCTTACTGAACCCGGAATGGACATAGCCGAGGGTGACTACATCACAGCCATCAATGGACAGTCCCTCAAGGACGTGGACAACATCTACAAATGCCTCATCGGCAAGGCCGACAAGCTCGTTGAGCTGACAGTCAACAAGAAGGCAGCCGAGGGTGGACGCAAGGTCGTGGTCAAGCCTATCGACAATGAGTATCCTCTCGAACATTACGAGTGGGTCCAGAAGAACATCAAGACCGTCGAGGAGAAATCTGGGGGCAAGGTTGGTTACATCTACATCCCTGACATGGGTGCCGAAGGTCTCAACGAGTTCGCCCGTTACTGGTATCCCCAGCTCGATAAGGAAGCCCTTATCATCGACGACCGTGAGAATGGTGGCGGAAACGTCTCCCCGATGATCATAGAGCGTCTCCAGAGGGTGGTTTACAGGATGAATGCCGGTCGCGGATCCAACCGTGTCAGCACCATCCCCGACGGTGCACATGTCGGACCCAAGGTCCTGCTGATCAATAAGTACTCCGCTTCTGACGGAGATCTCTTCCCTTGGGGCTTCAAGGCCAACAAGCTCGGAACCGTGATCGGTACCAGGACATGGGGAGGCATCGTCGGCATCGGTGGCTCGCTTCCTTACATGGACGGTACTGACGTCAGGGTTCCTAGTTCTACCAGCTTCGATCCCTACACCGGAGAGTGGATCATCGAGAACTACGGTGTCGATCCTGACATTGTTCTCGACAACGATCCCATCAAGGAGTACGCCGGCACAGACGAGCAGCTTCTCAAGGCTGTCGAGGTCGCCCTCGAGCAGATCAAGACCCAGAGGTCCCATAAGGATCTGCCAGGCAAGCCACAGCCCCGTACTTTCAAGGATCTTGGCCTTCCCGAGATCAAGTAATCATTAATGAGGAATATATGAAAAGATTTTTAACTACGATTGCAGCCGTCGTCCTGGCCCTGGCCGGGACAGGCGCATATGCCCAGATTTCAGATATCGAAGGAAAGTGGAGTGCAGGAGGAGGCTTCTCTGCCTTCAGCCTTGCCGGAACAGGAGCAGATCAGGTTGAAAAGCTGGGTTTCCCCAGCCTGGTGCCCGGTTTCTTCTTCGGAGCCAGCCTGGACTATGCCTTTTCCACCATACAGGGCCTGACAGTTGAACCCGGTGCCTACATCTACCATTATGGAAAGAGCTTCGTTTTCGGCATCAGCGATGACAGGAAGGCGAAATCCTACCACGCCAACTATCTCAGCGTTCCGATCAACCTGAAGTATTCTTTCACAAATGGTTCAGATTTCGGTCTGGCAGTCTACACGGGTCCTCGTTTCAATCTGGGGATCGGAGGCAACATGTTCAGTACAGGTAAGACTTATCCTAGCCTGAGGCCAATCGAGGCCCAGTGGGGAGTCGGACTTGCTGTCACAATCCAGGATGCAGCAATCATCCGCGCCGGTTATGACACAGGATTGCTCAGGGGCATCAGGGACAACAAGGATCTCGGCTACGATGATGTCCAGGCTCATAGGGACGTCTTCTCCATTGGATTAAGCTTTATCTTCTAGCATGCTTAAGCACCGTCTAATCTTGTCAGCGCTGTCGGTCATGGCAGCGCTGACCTTTATGGACTGCTCCAATTCTCCCAAGCATCAGACTGAAGTTTCATGGTAGATTGAAGAAGAAAAGGTCCCTCTTGCAGATCCTTATATCCTGCTGCATGACGGCACTTACTACGCTTACGGTACCGGCGAGCCCGGTTTCAGGATCTACACATCAACCGACCTGGAACACTGGCAGAAGAAGGGTATTGCCCTCGACATCGACAAGTGTTGGGGTACCAAGCAGTTCTGGGCCCCTGAGGTCTACTATATCAAGTCCAAGGATAAATTCTTCCTTTTCTATTCTTCGGAAGAACACATCTGCGTGGCCACTTCCGACAGTCCGGAAGGACCCTTCACCCAGGATGTCATTAAGCCCATACGGGAGGAGAAGGGGATTGACACTTCACTTTATATCGATGATGACGGGACACCTTACCTTTATTTCGTGCGTTTCACGGGGGGTAATGTGATCTGGGTCGCAGAGATGACGGAGGACCTTCTAGGAATAAAGGATGAAACGCTCAAGGAATGCATAAGTGCCCAAGAACCCTGGGAACTTGTCGACGCCAGGGTCACCGAAGGACCTTCAGTGTTCAAGCATAAGGGGACGTACTACATGGTCTACTCAGCGAACCACACCCGCAGCCAGGATTATGCAGTGGGTTATGCCACTGCCCCGTCTCCTTGCGGACCATGGACGAAGTATACGGGCAATCCTGTGTTCAGGAGGGATTCCCAGAATGCCGGAGGGTTGGTCGGAATCGGCCATGGAACTCCTTTCAAGGGCGAGGACGGCAAATCAATGTATGTCTTCCATGCCCATCAGAACGACTCCACGATGTATCCCCGTACCATGTACATCAACACGGAACTGAAGATAGCCAAGGACGGCACTCTCAGCATGCCCGGCAGCGTCATCCACCCTGTGATAGTGAAATAGATAGCTAGCGGTTATTACCCATAGGACGCTCGTAAGTTGCTCCTGGAGAAACTTTTAGCAGGACAACGCCATGGGGAGCGACTTCGGTTTCCCAACGTTCTTTATAAGGGACCTTTGCGATGTCTTTCTGACGCCAAAGGTCTCTTACTGTTTGTTCACCTAGGATGCCGAGCATCTTACATACGAAACCTATTTTGCGGGGGGCCTCTGTGAGATTGAACAGACCTACTGCTATTGTACCATCTTCAAGAGGTTTGACATAGATTCTATAATTCTCATCACCTTCTACACACGCAGCCTGAAAACCAAGCGGGTCTTGATTCACGTCTATTACTTCATTGTTGCACAGAAGGCTGATAGTGAAGTCGTCCATGTCCGCCATGTCGCAACCTATAAGCATAGGGGAAGACAGAAGTGCCCATAGAGAGATATGAGTGTATTGCTCGTCGGGAGTAAGTCTGGAAGGCTTAGGATGTCCCCATCCAACTTTCCCAACTACCAGCATGTCGGCATCTGGCCAGTTTCCAGGACGCTTGAATCCTGACCACATGTCTTGACCTTGGAAACCGATAGTACTTATGCTTTTCCATGTGTCTACGATATCTGCCGTAGTTCTCCAGCACTGAGCATATTGCATGATGCCCGGCCCCATTGAGACTTTTGCTGAATTCGAAAGACTGAGAACGATGTCCCTTCCTGTTGCTTCGATGGCATTGTGTATATCCCTGATGTGCCAGTAATCTATAGGGTTCCAATCATATTTCAGGTAGTCGAATCCCCAGTCCGCCCATTGCCTGGCATCTTTGTCTGCGAATGAGTATTCTGCATGAAAATAGCGGCTGCTTCCCTTAAGCTTGCCTTCTGGATCTGAAAAACGGAAATCGTCGTCATGAAAACCGTCTTCCTGCCACTTGTATTTTCCTTCAGGATTATCGCATGCACTGCCTATAAAACCGGCGAAAGTTCCGTACCAAGGGCCAGAATAAATTCCAGCCTTCAAACCCATTGCATGCAGTTCATCAACCATTCCCTTCATGTCCGGAAATTTCCGGTTCGGTTGTATGGCATTGTATTTTCCTCCGCGCTGTGCCTGCCAGCCATCATCTGTGTTAATGTATGACCAACCATAGTCTGCAAGACCTTTTTCAATCATCGCCCTTGCGGAACTCATAACTTTTTCCTGGCTTACTTTTGGCCCCCAACAGTTCCAGGAATTCCATCCCATCGGAGGAGTTAGGGCAATTTTGTCGCCGATGACGATCCGTAGTTCTCTTTCGTAAGCACCAAGGGAGTTCTCGGCTTTAAGCTTGACATGATAGGTCCCCTTCTTTTTGGCTTTTCCTGAAATGATGCCGGTGCTCCTATCCAGTTTAAGGCCTTTTGGAAGACCTTGTGCCGAGAAAACCATGGGTCTGATTCCGGTGGCAGGAATCCTGAACAGGAAGTCAGCTCCAGGCCTGGCTCCATAGATTCTGGCTCCGTTTATCCTTGGAGTGTCAGGAGCCTTTGGGGTAAGAATATATTCAGAATTGTCAATCGGCTTTTCCTGAGCTATGGCAGAGGCTGCCATCATTATTAGCAACAGAGTTGTGATGGCCATCAAGTGTTTTTTAAGCATATTGCTGGTTATTAGTTTCTTGTTTTTAAAAAGGATTCTATTCTAGGATTGTAGTAGTCCTTGACGTCTTTTAAATGGTAGAACGGCCAGATGTCCGTTTCTACCGGGATGTGCTTTTCTTCTTCCTGCAGGAGGAACTTGACAAGGATGTCGTCGTTTCCAGGCTTCCTGAAGAAGACCATCTGGATGTTTGAGGCCATCGGAATAACCTGGAAGAGGGAGAAATAGTTGCAGACATTAAGAAAGTCAGCGGGAACTTCGCGGCATCCGTCGAATTCGAAGGCTCGGGCTATCTGAATCACATATCCGTCATGGCTGAATCTGAGGAACGCTCCGTTCTCTTCTGAATCAATGGCTTCTTGTGCTTTGTCAAGCATGTGTTTGATCGTTAGATATCCTCTTTTGTAGCCTGGAGTCATTCCGGAGTAGTAGCCTGGAGTAATCAGCCAGGAAATTGAGTTCGAAAGAAATATGGTGTAAAGCTGATTTTTCGTAAAGTATTTCCTGAAAGTGCGCTTCATCTTCAGTTCAGGGATACATTGCATGTCTTCTGCAATGTCGTACAGGTCCTCGGAGAATTTGGCAGGATTACCTCCGTTGTAATCTAGGATCAGTGACCTGTCCTTTATGAATTTCCCACTTATGTCAATGGTTAGTCTCAAGGAATCCCTGACATATCGTGCACGGTCCCTGATAGCATCTGATCCTGGTACTACTGAAACGCTATCAGAAAGATTGCTCATGTACCATTTGTCTTCCGGGTGGTAACCTCCTTCAACGTCTAGGGAGGGATTCCTGCGTTTCAATTCGCCGACAAAATGTTCCATGCTCTCGATGCAGCGATGAGAGGAGGTGGAACGCGTGATGACTTTTGCCTTGTTGTCAAACACTTTAGGATAGCGTTCGAAAGCCCTCCCTGCAATTCCTTCATGCTCACGTCCTCCCAATGCCGACAGTTCGCCGGCTTTATTCTCTGCATCGGCATAAGCGGTCCTGAGGTCCCTGAGCAGAACCTTGCCCTTGTGGGTCAGGGCATCGGCCGAATCTGCTTTTTCGAGCAGGCCTATTGCCCGGTGGTAGAAACTATTGCTGGTCAAGTAGCGGGAGCCATGCCTACCGAAATGGCTGATGTAGAACGCCTCGTACCCTTCTGGCGGAGGGGTCTGGGAATACTTTGCCCCGGGGTAGGAATAGTAATTCGAACCGAGTTTGTCAATGTCGGCCCATAGTTCCTTTTTGGTAACCTGTGCGAAAGTGGACGTACAAGCAAACAGTACCGAGAGGCAGGCTAAGACAGTTCTTTTATTCATTTTCGGCTATTTTGTCCATTCTGAGCAAGGTCTGGATCGATGCCACACAGCAGTTGATCCAGAAGAAAGTGTTGTATTCCTTCATCTTTCCGCGGAATGCAAGCAGGGTGGGAATCCTTCCGGTTATCTGGTCCTGTACGATGGTCAGATTGTCGATCAAGGCCTTTCCTTTTGCGTAGGCCAGGCGGTCACCGGTTTCTTCATAAAGGGAAAGATAAGCATTTGCGACATTGCAGGAACTGTTGTCGACAGCCATTTCGTACTTGTACTGCTCGAACACACATGGGGCGCAGAAAGGCTTGATGCCGTTTTTGTTCGGCAGGAAATCCCAGTAGACGAACTGGTCCTCGCTGAGCCTGATCAGGTCGATGGCATCGGCAAGGTCTTCTGGCGAGACAACGTCCTTGCCAAGAAGGTATCGTGCATAAGGGGCGGCTGTGCAGTTAGTCAGATTCTCATACATGTGGAGTCCGAGGACCGAGACATCCTCGAACTGTCCTGTCAGGTTGAATGTAGAGATGGCGACTTTCCTCATCCAATCCTCAGCCGAGGTCCTCATCTTGTCATAGTCATTGACCCCATAGTCCTTTTCAAGCCTCTGGATCACCGAAACGAGAGGTCCAAGCATTGCACCGACTTCATTGACAGCCTCACCTGTTATGAAATCCACCTTTATCGGAAGTGAACCGTCCGGGCGCTGGAGCTTCTGCAGGCTATTCATTATTCCAATCGCCTGATTGAAATACCTCTTATCCTTTGTCTCGTCGTAAATAGTCAGGAACACATCCACGGCCCTGCAGGCTTCCATGGTCATTGTCTTGTCCTTGTTTTCCTCCCTTCCGGAAGAGACGAGTTCCTGGTAGTACGTCGGAGGGATGAATGCAAGGGGATCTCCTTCGGGACGACTCTGAGCAATGAGGAATTCGGCGGCATTGCAGGCCATGGTCAGAGCTTCTTCCCTCAGAGCGGGGATTTCCTTTGCTACGATGCACTCGTTTATGACAGTGGCCCCGATGATCTTCGTTGCGTAAGTGTTGAGGTTGTAGCTCATGTCAGGTTCCGTGTGGTCCAGCCAGTACTGCACGGAAGGCATCTTGTGGATGAAGTAGGCGGCCTTGATGGCTGACTCGCGGTAGGGGAGAGTCGCTTCATGGTATGGTCCCTGGAAAGGAAAATCCCTAAAGAACTTCCTGGTGCCAGCCGTGTCGAGGACCTGTCCGTCTTTGTTCATGGCAAGGACGCTCAGCCTGGTGTCTCCTACAGGGATATCGTTCCAGACAGGGGAGAGAGGATCATGGGACGTCTTGGCTTCGAAGGAGAGGTCTTTGCCGTTGGCATCCGTTATGATAAACCGGTAACTGACAGCACCTTCAACCTCCTTGAAATCGAAAGCCGGAGCATAGGTGAATTTCTTGGCGTAGATGTTCCAGTACGGATTCCGTCCTTCGTAGCCAGGACGGATAGGTTCAAGATATTCATCAGCGGCCTTGGAGTTCAATTTGCTCCAGGCTTTTTCCGGGGTTTCTGTCTTGCACCCGGCAAGTGCGGCCATGATGATGACCGCGGCTGCGATCATGTGATTCTTATTCATTTTCTTTCATCCTTTGAGTCAGTTCGTGCATTCTCATGAGCATCTTCACATCTGCGAAGCAACAGTTGATAGTGATCTGGCGTTTCATGTCCCTGTCGGCACTGCGAAACACCAGTGCGGTTGGAATAACCCCACTTGTCTGGTTCTGAACGATGGTAAGATTGTCGACGAGGGCTTTGGCTTTTTCGAATGCCAGGCGGTCTCCGGTAAGTTCAAAGTAGGAGAGCAAGGGGTGGGCTACGTTGCAGGAGCTGTTGTCGATCGGTGTCTCGTACTTGTACTGTTCATGAACGGCCGGTGCACATCTTGGACGGATGCCGTCCGGTCCGTACTGGTAGTCCCAATGAATGAACTGGTCTTCACTAAGACGCATCAGGTCTTCTGCACAAGCGATATCTTCTTGGGTGGGATTATCCTTGTTCAGGAGATAATCGGCATAGGGAGAAGCGGTACAGTTGGTCAGGTTCTCATAGGGCTTCAGTTTCATGACTGAGACATCTTCGAACTGTCCCGTCATGTCGAAGGTCTTCAGGGGAACCGCCATCATCCATTTTTCTCCGGCTTCCTGCATCTGTTTGAATTCTTCGATTCCGTACTGTTTCTGGAGCCTTCTCAGGAAATTGAGAAGTGGATGAAGCATCGCTCCTGTTTCATTTACAGCCTCTCCGGTGATGAAATCCATTTTGATGGGGAATGAACCGTCCGGCCTCTGGATCTTCTTGTAGGTCCGTGCTATGGCGACCGCCCTGTCGAACCAGGCCTTGTCACCTGTCAGGTCATACAAATCCAGGAAGGCAGGTCCCGGCCCCTTGGCTGCCTCCATGGCCATCGTCTTCCCGTTATTCTCATCACTTTTCTGGAGGTCTCCCTTGTAGTATGTCGGAGGGAAGAATGCCAGAGGAGCATCTTCCGGCCTGCTCTGTGAGATGAGGAAATTGGCGGCCCCCAGTGCAATAGCCAAGGCTTCCTCTCTTCTGGCCGGGATCTCCCGTGCTATCAGGCATTCATTGCTGATCAGGGCTCCAATCACCTTGCAAGCGCATGAAAAGTGCGGATAAGTCTCAAGGTCCGGCTCCATCTCGGTAGCGAATCGCTTGACGAACGGGAGGGTGTGGATGTAAAGGGCGGCCTTAAGGGCAGCTTCCCGGTAGGGGACAACAGCATTGTTGTATGGACCGTGGAAAGGGAAATCCCTGAAGAATTGCCTTTTGCCGGCGGTGTCCAGCACCTGTCCCTTGTCCCCCATGGCCAAGACTGCGAGTTCAATGTCTCCGACACTGACCTCATTCCACACGGGACTGAGCGGTGCCCAAGGTTTGTCTGCTGTGAACGACCAGGCCTCTCCGCTTTCGGGAGCCTTCAGGTCGAACCTGTATTCCTTTGCTCCTTCAACCTCCTTGAAGTCGAAGGCCGGAGCATAGAGGAATCTTTTAGCGAATACATTCCAATATGGATTCTTGCCTTCGTACCCTGGCCTTAGCGGCTGGAGGTATTCCTTGGCAGCTTGAGCGTTCAGGACTTCGAATTCATCCTTTTCCTGGCATGATGAAATAACAAGCAATGCCATGCAGGAGGCGAGCAGCAACCTTTTCATTTTAAATATTGGTCTATCAGTTTCTGGATCTCTTCCATGTCATGACTTGAAGCAAAGACTGCATCAAAATCGGTGTCGGAAGCTTCCTTGTAGTGTTCAACTATAAAGTTACTAAAATTAATGATTTTGTCACAGAATGAGTAATCCTGGCCTACGGCAGAATTACCGGTCATGGCGCAGAAAGCCATCTGGGCGGTAATGTAGCCGCTAAGAGGGTTCTCATGGTAATTGTCATTCTTGTTTTTGATGAAGGTGTTCTTGTCGTATCTGAGTGTACTCCCTGGTATGGTGACCTTCCCTTTGGAAAGATCATCTACGAGCCTTCCCCATTCGATGACCTTGACGCCCTCCTTCCTTAACTCGGGGAATCTGTCTATCACCTTCCTGTGATCTTTCATGTGGGTGTAGGAATGTGAGAGATAGAAGAATCTGGTTTTAGGATTCGTAAAACGCTTTTTTACAGCGTGGAAGTCTTCGAGGAACCTGTCGTTATCCTTTCCGGCTTCCGAGATGAACACATAGTCAAAAGAGGAAAGGTCAAGTCCTTCAAGAAGGTCTCTTCCTTTCCCAAAACAGCCTCCGTATGCCCCGTTTTTGTGTCTTCCTTCGTTCTTGCAACCCTCGGAAGTGAAATCACAGAGATCGTGTCCTCCATAGGTACAATCGTAAGTTTCAAGGTTCAGGCCATTGGCCTTGCAGATGGCATCGAATATACCATCGTCCCTTGATCCCTGATCTCCGAATCTGACACAGCCTCCGTAATAGACAAAAGAGTTGCCGATGAATAAGGCTCTTGGCGGGTTCTCCGCGGCGGGGACAATCCCGCCGCAGGAAGTAACCGCCAAACTGCACAAAGGCAGCACCATCAAACAAATTTTACGTAATGAACCAAAAATCATTTACCACTTTGTGTAACTGTCAATTCGCAGGTGATGGATTCATCTTGTGTGGATATAGTAAGGGTTCCGCTCCGTGAAGATCCTTTATTCTCCTGAACAGTTATCACCATTTCACGATTCCCGACAAACTCCATATCCTTTAATTGGATCCAGTCTATGTCACCGGTCATGACCTTGCATGCAGTGTTGGTGGTTACGTTGATCGTGTATTCTCCACCTGCACTGTTAGCATTTATCGATGAATTATCAATTTTCAAATATTGAACCCTGTTGACTTCAGGGCATTCTTTGCTGCATCCTGCCAGCATAAGGCACAGGAATGCGACAAATATAATATTTATTAGATGTTTCATGACTATAGATTGTTTTAAAAATCCAAACCATCATTCCAGCCAGGATTTTGGGTTATGATACCGCCAGTGATCGCCCTGTCTTCAGTGGGGATAGGGAACAGATAATCTTTGCCCTCATCCCAATTCCTGGGGATATTGCTGTGCAAGACAATCTTGCCTTTAGTCTTGTCAGTAAGGGTCATATCCTGGATGTTCATGTAAGATACACCAGTCTCAGCTACAGGAGCAGTGCCGTCATATATAACGAAGTCGGTAACGCCGTCTGCGTCGAGATCGTATTCTCCGACTCCATTTACATACATTCCATAGAATGTCCTGTCGAACCTCTTCCCGGCTTTCCAGCGCATGATGTCCCAGTAACGATGTCCTTCGCACATGAGTTCAACAGTCCTCTCGCGGCGAATCTCCAGGATTACACCCTTGTTATTGCCGGAAACATTCGGATAACCGGTGGTTTCACTCATAAGGTATGGATCCGGATTGGCATTGGCTTCTGCCATGGAGAGGTGAGGCATATTTACCCTGTCACGAAGCTTGTTGATAGAGATGTCAAGGTCTGCCTGCGTCAAGGTTCCGAGCTCAGCCTTCGCCTCCGCATAATTCAACATGACTTCTGCCAGTCGGAAATGAATTATGTCATTAGTGGAATTCATGTAGGTGTCGTATGATGGTTCACACACCCACTTGCAGATTTGATAACCGGTCATTGTGGCATCCAGATTCGGCGGACAAAGGGCAGTCTCTCCAAGCCTGGTGTAACCAGGGGTGCGAATTGTCTGTGCCAGGCGTGGATCACGATCGGAAACTTCTTCGGAGAAAAGCATCTTGTCAAAATCAGGCTTATCCGTGAAACGGGTACCATCTTTCATAAGGTAGCTGTCAACAATATCCTTGAGCATGCCGGGCATGTCTCCGCCGGTAGACGTGTAGCATCCTGTACTGTTGTTCAGCATTGTGGTTGCTTTTGCACAACTCTTAGCCAAGATAACTTCACTTGAAAGGACGCTGGCATCCTGAGCGACGAACAGGTCGCGGTAAGGCATGTCTCCCTTGTTATAAAGTGTGTAGCCACCGGTGTTTATGAGAATTGAACTTGCGGATTCACTCTCTTTCAGACATTCTTCCCAATCACCGAGCCCATGGTACTTCCTGTAGGTCCCTTCAAAAAGGAAAACTCTTGATTTAAGGGCAAGTGCAGTCCATTTGGTTACTTTGAAAACGCTTTTCTCCGAAGGAAGATTGTCAATTGCATAATTGATGTCTTCCAGCATGTGCGCTACAACGAGTTTTCTGTCATCTCTTGGTTTGTAAAGCTCTTCGTCATCTGCATCCATGGCCCTGTCTACCCATGGAACATCACCGAAGCGGCGGATTTTGAGCCAGTAGAAATAAGTTCTGAAAAACTTCGCTAACCCGACATATCTTGCCCTTGCCTTGGCATCTTCGCATTGGTCGGCATGTTCAAGGAAGAAGTTGATGTTCCTAAGATCTTCCCAGTCCCAGTTGCCATCTGTTGCAGGTACTGTCCTGGTGTTTTGAACGGCATCTGATAAGACGCTTGGTACGATGACATCAGCTTCTTCGTAAAAGATGCTTGATGCCCCTGGGAATATGAGATAAAACTCGTTTGTAAACAATTCGCATTCCTTAGCGGTCTTGAAGTATGTCTCAGGGCTCAGCTTGTCTTTAGGAACCCTGTCCAACATGTCGTCGCATCCAGCCAAAATCAAGGCAGATACGGTTGTCAATATCAGAATAAATATCTTTTTCATATCCGTAATCGATTATAAGTCTATCGTTGCGCCAAATGTGAGCGTCTTGGGGAAGAAATATCCGGAATTACCGAGCATGAAAAGTTCAGGATCGATATACTTTGTGTGGAGCGGACTGGCGTACCAAAGATTTTCTCCTGAAAGGTAGATGCGCAGATTTGCTATGCCGACCTTGTTGATAATCCTCTTTGGCAGAGTGTAACCCAGGGTGAGGCTCTTCAGGCGGATGTATGCTGCGTTCTGGAGGTAATCAGTGTTATTGCCGTACAGAGATCCTTCGACAGCGATACTTCCACGGGCACGGGGGAAATATCCGTTGGGATTGTCCTCAGACCAGACGTCATCCAGGAAATTCTTAGGGATGAAAGAGACTCTCGGGCTGTTATAAGGTCCCCAGAAGCGGTAGTCTCCACTTCCAGGATACTTCTGCTGCTTGCCAATTCCTTGGAAGAAGATAGAGAAATCGAATCCGCCGTAATCTGCGGCCAGGCGAAGACCGAAACTATATCTTGGCTGGCTGTTACCTATCACTTTGCGGTCACCAGGGTCATCTATTGTTCTTGCTCCGTTGGTGATCTTGCCGTCTCCGTTGAGGTCGATATATTTCAGGTCACCGGCTTTTGCTCCATAGCCGTAGCTGCTGCTTGCAAGATAATAGTCGGCACACATCTGTCTCATGTCGTACTTCTCCATCCATTCTGCAGCCTCAGCGTCGGTCTTGAATTTTCCATCGGTCTGGAATCCCCAGATTTCTCCGAGTTGCTTGCCTACATAAGGCTCTCCATACAGACCGGAAGGATTGTCGCAACGGGTGTATTTTGCCGTGTAGTCCGCCAAGCTTCCCGTTATGTTATAACCGAAACGTTTCCCTCCAAGCATGAAGGAATCTTTCCATCCGAACTCGATTTCCCAGCCCTTGGTTCTCAAGTCATTGGAATTGACCGTAGGCTCGTCTGCACCATAGATTGAAGGAAGCTGTTTGCCTTCTGAGAGGATTCCCTTGACATCGCGGATGTACATGTCCCCGGTAAAGGTCAAGCGGTTATCCAGGAACGCAAGGTCAAGTCCGATATCTTTGGTGTAAACTTTCTCCCATGTTCCTGTAGACACAGGATCAGATACATAGGCATGGGGGAGCCTTTCTTCGCCATCGAACGAGTACTGTATCGTACCGCTTGCGCTGATGGTCTGGAAATATTCATAATAGGAGATGTCCTGATTTCCCAATGAACCATACGATGCACGGATCTTGGCATTGTTGATCGTGTTGGAGAGTGACTTCCAGAAAGGCTCCTCGCTGATTCGGTAAGCTACTGAAGCGGAAGGGAAGAAGCCCCAACGCTTGCCACGGAGGAATCGTGAGGATCCATCGTAACGGCCGTCTACTTCGAAAAGATAACGGGACTTGTAATTATAGGTCAACCTGTAGAAATAACCTGCGATGGCCGCCTCGTTAAGTCCACCCTTCAAGGTCTCTACTGAACCAGTTGCCAGATTGAAATCGGACAAATCTTCGGAAAGCAACTCCTTCTTTCGGACATTCAGAGCCTTGTATCGCAAGGATTCATAGTTGACGCCCGCAGTCGCTGTAAAGTTGTGGGCATTGTTCCAGGAATTCTCGTAGAACAAGTAACCATTCGTCGCCAGATTGATTCTCTCATTGCGGATTTCATCGTATTTGTCTCGCGTGACAGTCGTCGGTTCCCAGGCAATCACACCGGGATACTTGTAATACGGGGCTTCCGTAGTACGTGTAGTCTGCAGTTGATGATTGAACTTGTATGAGAAATCAGCATTTGCAGAGAGGTGGTCAGTGATGGTCGCCTTCAAGACATACTGCTGCGAAATCTCATGCATTGTCTTGAGATCCTTCCTTTTGTTTTTCTGGATAATCGAGTTCCAACCTGACATTATGTATTGGCTGGTGGAATTGGTCGCAGAAGTGTGTGAGACCGTAGTTCCATCAGGATGGACCGGGACAAGGAAAGCATGAGTGTTAGTCCAGATAGCATCTGTGTTTTCAGTTCCCACCAAGTAAGAACCGCGGTAGAAGCGGGTGTTACTTGTAAGTTTGAGCCAAGGCCTGATGTTGACGCCTATCTTTGCATTGGCATAATAACCGTCGAAAACATCGGGAGTCTGGCGGAAGATTCCTTTCTCATTGATGTACCTTCCGCTTATGTTGTAATTAACGGTTTTTCCACCGCCGCTGACGTTGAGGTTGTACTCCTGGGTCGGACGTCTCTCGTCGAAGTACCAATTGTACCAGTCGAAGTTGCCGAGGTAGACATATTCAAGCCGCCCATTACGAGTGTCCGTAATTACCCAGGGACGTTCAGGATTTTCCGTAACGTCATTCCTTCTTTCATAGAGCATCTGGTAGTCGGCTTCCGTGAAGTTAGTGAAAGGCCTGCCGTTCTGTCCTTTCCTGAATGTGTCTGCGATCAAAGCAGACTCATATCCATTTGTAATGAAGTCTGTCTTGACCGTGCTTTTTGACGTGGAATAAGAAGCATCGAACGTGAGCTTAGGCGCAGTGTCGTTCTTTCCGCTCTTAGTTGTGACGAGGATGACTCCGAAAGAAGCACGGGCGCCATAGATGGCTGCAGAAGCTGCGTCCTTCAGTACAGAGATAGACTCAACGTCATTCATGTTTATCCTTGAAAGATTGGTCTCCACTCCGTCCACCAGGATAAGAGGACTTCCGCCGTTAGGGGATCCATTCCCTCGGATGTTATAGTTGACGAAACCATCTTTGAAAGGGCTGATGTCTCCTCTTACTGTGATGTTAAGGTTAGGGATCATGCCTTGCAGGGCTTTTCCGAGTGCTGTAGCGTGCCTCTCTTTAAGGTCTTCTGAAGATACTGCTGAAACAGCTCCGGTAAGGTTGATTTTCTTTTGGGTTCCATAACCTACTGCAACGGCCTCTTCCAGCATTTCGGTGTCATCTTTCATCGTGATTTCAAACCACGTCCTGTTGCCGATCACGATGTCTTCATCGATGAAACCCATGAAACTGACAACCAGATGCTCTGTTCCTTTGATATTTGATGGTAAGGTGACTTGGAAGTTACCGTTCCTGTCGGCGATGTCTCCATAAAGCTTTGCTCCTACCCTTACTGCAGCGGATGCACCTATCAAAGGTTCTCCATCTGCATCTACTATTTTCCCTTTCAGGACAAGTTGCTGGCTTTGTCTGGCTTCAACAGATTTCTTGTTGATTGTGATCCTGTTGCCACTGATCACATAGTCGACGTCCTGACCTGAGAATATCCGGTTGAGGACGTCTGTTACACTTGAATTACGGACATCGATCGAAACTCTTCTGTTCAAGTCGACCTCGTCCGTGTTGACGATGATGGAGAGATTCTCCTTTTGGTTTAGGGCTTCTATAGCTTGCCGCACTGTCCCGTTGATTTTGAAATCAATGTTCTGGCCTCTCAGGCAGACATTGCTCAAAATCAGAAAGAGTATGGCTATCGCTAAGCGCGGCATCCTGCCGTGCACCCCACATAATGATTTGTTCATGTGGTTTTGAGTTTAGTTATTAATGAATAAGTTGATAGTCAGAGTACTATCTCCGGAGTGACAGATAGATCACACCATCCTTCCGCTCAACTTTCATTTTCCGGTTGTTGTCTGAGATGGCTTTCAGAATCTGCTCCAGAGACTCGTGGTTCGTAAAATAAGCTAGGTATCTAGTGTTGGCCAGTTTTTCATCATTGACAATTATCTTGACATCGAAGATCCTTTCCAGGTCCTTGGCTATGTCGCTGACTTTAAGGTTGTTGAAGCGGATGGACCTATCCTCGTTGAAAGACTTGAAGTTTTCTGCCGAGAATCGGTCGATCTCAAGTTTCCCATTCTCTTTGTCAAGCTGGAGCATTTCTCCCGGGGAAAGCCGGACCAATCGTTCTGCATCTTCACAGGAATATCCGAAGCTGACCGACCCATCCTTAAGGAAAAGTTCTGTGCATTCGGAAGACTCATAGTTCTTAAAGTCGAAACTTGTTCCATGAACAAGGACGCTCTGCTCTCCTGATTGGATGATGAATGGTTTTTCAGGGTCTTTGCTGATGACGGCAGACACTTCTCCGTTGAGGAATACTTTTCTTTCCTTGCCTAGGAATTCAGAAGGATAAATCAGGCGGCTGCCTGAATTAAGAGTCATTGTGGATCCGTCAGCGAGTGCTACAGTCCTGGTCTGGCCGAATGGAACATACATTTCATTCCATTCTGCAGGTTGCTTCTGCGAAGAGAGAAGCAATCCGACTGCGACCATTAGAGGTATGGCTATGACGGCAGCTATTCTTGTCCCCCATGTGAGAATCGAGGAGGCCGCCTTGCTTCTGAGCCATCTGCCTCTTATACCAAGTTTTTCCGTCAGTTGGCAGTAGCGGGTGCCGAGACTTCTAGAGTCAGGCATCTTTTCCGGTTCGAGGCTGTTGAAGAAAGATTCAAGCTCTTTTTCCAATTCAGGGTCACCTTTATGTTCAACAAGGAAGCGCTGGTTCTCAAGCACTTCTTCGTTCAACTGCTCCTTTTCAAGAAAGTCGGCGATCCTCTTCATCCTTTATTTCCTATTCTTAAAATAGAACAGGAAAAATGCCCTGACCACGTAATCAAAAATGAAAAATTCAGTTCATGGAGGAGCGGATGTCTCTCAACGCCAGTTGGAGGTGCTTTTCCACTGTCCGGACAGAGAGTCCGAGGCGTTCAGAAATCTCTTGATTTGAAAGGTTCTCATAGCGGCTCATCCTGAAGACCAGCTGGCGCTGTTCAGGCATGCGGGAGACAATGCTGAACAACTGCCGGTTTGTCTCATTGAAGATTAAACTGTTGTCAGCCGATTGTGAAACTTTGGTGTCTTCAGGCACATCAGGAACTGTCTTCGTCCGTTTGACTACTACTGAATCCAGATAATTCAGGGATACATTCTTTGAAAGTACGAACAGGTAATTCCTGATGGATTTCTTTTCGTCAAGCCTGTCCCTGAACAGCCATACCTTCATGAAGACTTCCATGGCCAGGTCTTCGGCAATGTCATTTCTCTTGACGATGCCTTTGATGAATTGAAGGACAATTGAATAGTAGCGGAAGAACAATCGCTCGAGAGCTGCCGTGCTGCCTCTCTTGAGTGATCTGACCAGATCTGGATCTGAAATATTCCCCGTCATTTCCCCTCCTTTTCAATTCATATTCCCGCTTGTAAATATAGAAATATGGAGTACAAAAGTACGTCTTAAAATAAGAATTCCAAGGTATTTCTTGCGGATTAATCCATAATTCGATAACTTGCTGTAGAATTTATGTCAGGCTTATAATAACCTTCATCATGTTATCAGCAATTATCTCCACTGTTTTGCTAAGCGCTGCGCTTAATGTCATTCCTGCCCCACAGGAAACCAGGCTGAACGGAAAGGAAACACCGGTCACCGCTATGGACCGCTGCCGTGTCAGGTTCACCAAGAAACTGAAGCCGGAAGAGTACATCCTGAAGGTAAGGCGTAAGTCTGTAAGGATCAAAGCCGGAGGCCCTGCCGGCGAGTTCTATGCCCGCCAGACCCTAGCCCAGGAGAGAGACAACCAGGGAGTGCTTCTGAGAGGAACCATCAAGGATTCCCCACGCTTTGGATGGAGAGGTTACATGCTTGACGAGTCCAGGCATTTCTTCGGCGAGGAATTCGTAATGAAGACTCTGGACCTGATGGCCTACTACAAACTCAACAAGTTCCACTGGCATCTTACCGACGCCCCCGGCTGGAGGATCGAGATAAAGAAATATCCCGAACTTACGACTGTCGGGGCGACCGGATGCTACACTGATCCCCAGGCATCGCCTCGTTTCTACACTCAGGACCAGATCAGGAAGATAGTAGCTTACGCTGCCGAGCGCCATATCGAGGTCATCCCTGAATTCGACATGCCAGGCCATGCGTCAGCCGCATGCCGGGCCTACCCCTGGCTGATGGGAGGAATGGATCCGGCGGACCCCAATGCCCAGTTCACCTTCAATGTGGGCAGCGACAGGGTCTACGAGTTCATTTCTGATGTGCTTGACGAGATTTTCTCCCTCTTCCCCAGTGAATATATTCACATCGGAGGAGACGAAGTCAACTTCGGCAGCGCCTGCTGGAACGACAACCCTGACATCCAGGCCTTGATGAAACGCGAAGGAATAGAGGACCTGAAGCAAGTCGAAGGTTGGTTCTTGAAGAAGATGGCGGGAGTCATCGCGGAAAAAGGCCATAAGCTGATCGCCTGGGACGATGTCCTTGACGGAGGAGCCGAAGTCAGGGATGCCGCCATCATGTGGTGGCGCCATGAGCGTCCGGACCATATTACTCAAGCCCTGGACAATGGCCAGAAGGCCATCCTTACCCCTCGCAGGCCCCTGTACCTGGATTTCGTCCAGTATCCCGGCCACACCCAAGGCCGTTCAAGCTATCGTGGTGAATATGTCTGCTCCACCTTGAAGGACATCCATGATTTCCCGGAAGTGAATGTGGCAGAAGTAGAATTCACACCCGAACGTCTGGCAAATGTCCTTGGCATCCAGGGTAATCTTTGGACCGAGACAGTCAAGACTGAGGAACGGGCCGACCACATGAGCTGGCCACGTCTCTGCGCTATTGCAGAGAGTGGCTGGACAATACCTGAGAACAAGGATTTCGTCTCATTCGAGGCCAGGATGGACGCTGCGTATAAGCACCTGGAAGACAAGGGAATCCATTTCTTCGACAACCGCGACCCCGAGCGCTTCCCTGAGGTCCAGGCTCCATAATTATTCACTGATTCAGTCGCACATCCTGACAAATTCACCGGGAGTGTGGACAATCAGATTAGTGTGCGGCTTGAAATGCTGGACATTCGAAGTTATGATGGCCTCACAGAGGTTGTCCTCGGCGCATGCAATCAGTGCGGCGTCTTCCAAATCCTGGCATGGACTTGAAAGAGCTTTTGAAAGATGATCCTTTGTCACCGGAAGGATTTCGACGAAAGGAAGGATTCTTTTGAGAGCGGCTCTGAATACATCCGAAGGTTTCTTCCTCGCCATGTAGGCACAGTCGGTTATCGACTGGGATGAGATACAGACTTCCAGGCAGCCTTCTTTTGCGGCTTCGAAAATGATTGCAGCCTGCATGAAATTCTCCCTGGAACTGTCAAGCAAGTCAACCAGGACATTGGTGTCAAGAAAGACTCTCATTTTGAAAGCAGATAAGCAAGACGTTCATCTGCCTCGATTTCCTCGGCAGTGTAATGGGGAAGGGTCTCTCCCAATGATAGGATCTCTTCTGAAACCTTAAGCTCCGACAGTTTGGGATAGTTGGTGGAAACGGCCTTTGAAAGAATCCATTCCACATAGTTATTGAAGGACCGGCCTTCCATCCTGGCTTGGGTCTTCAATCTGTCGCATAGTTCAGGCTCCAGCCTGATCCCTGTCTGTATTTTTGAAACGGCACTTCTCATTTGTTGTCATTTTTACAAAAATATAACAAAATGACAACAAACCAAAAAAATGATAACAAATCTACTCGATGAAACTCGTGAGGCAGGTCATGGGACCGTCTGGGTGGAACTCGATGGTAGAGGAGGTGGCTGGTACAAGGACCGTTTCGCCTCGATGGAGGCTGATCCTGTGGACGGAGCCATCCCCTTCGTTGTCGACGAGTTCTCCCTTCCCACCGACGCACATTACAACGACGAATGAATCCAGGGCCGAAAGGTTTTTGGATGCCGGTTTGTCAAGGTCGAACAATGTGGTGGTGAAATACTTGCAGCTGACAAGGGGGGTCTCTGCATTCTTGACTGGGGAATATTCGGTTCTATAGTCAGGGAAAACCGTGTAGTCGATAGCCTCCTTGGCCTGTTCTATGTGGAGTTCGCGAGGCCTTCCGTCCAGACCCAGGCGACCATAGTCATAGATCCTGTAGGTTATGTCGGAAGTCTGCTGGATTTCTGCGACGAAGGTTCCTGCACCGATGGCATGGATCCTTCCGGCAGGAAGGAAGAACACGTCACCAGGATGTACGTCGTAACTGGCAAGGACGTCTGTGATCGTGTTGTCCTTGACCTTCTCTTCATATTCCTCGGGAGTGATTTCCTGGGTCAGGCCGCTCAACAGGCGTGCCCCCTTGTCCGCTCCTACCACGTACCACATTTCCGTCTTTCCCTTGAGGCCGGGACCGATCCTGGATGCCATCCCGTCGTCCGGATGGACTTGTATGGAAAGATTGTCCTTGGCATCGATGAACTTTATCAGCAGGGGAAACTCCGTTCCGTTCTTCTCGAAGACCTTTTGTCCGACCAGGGTGGCTCCATATTCATTTACCAGTTCAGTGAGGGACTTGCCGGCAAAGGGGCCTTCCGAGACCACTGAGACATGTCCTTCCACTGCTGAAATCTCCCAACTTTCACCGATCCTGTTGCGGGTGGTGTAGACGCCCTTGAAGGCGGCAATTTTCTCTCCGCCCCAAACCTTGGAACAGAGATATGGCTTGAATTTTAGGGGGTACATATTATTGCTTGTCAAGTTCCGAAAGGGCAAATGCATAGGCTCCGAGGGAAATGGCCATGCTGGCTCCGATCTTCGAACGCATCACTCCGATTCTCTTCTGCGGATCATAGACCACTTCCTTGTCGCTGCCGTAGACTTTCAGTTTGCGTGCTTCTCCGCGCGCAAAATCGACGAATTCTGAAGGGTTGTCAAGGTTGTAGACCTTCATCTGGACCCTGTTCAGCTCTTCTCCTGTGAGTTGGTGCATCTTACCGCGCATTGAACGGAGGATGCCCGGCATGAGAAATTCATGATTGTTCATGATGCCTCCGCCGATCACGACCAGGCCGTCGATGAGGGTAACTGCAGTGGCAATCGCGTCTCCAGCAACCTCGCCCATCTTGTCGAAAGCCTTGATGGCGGCTTCCTTGTTGCCGGGAGCCTCGCCCTTTGCGATAGCGCCTATCTCCTTTGGCTCGAGTCCGTGGTCCTTGTTGCCGGAAAGATCGCCATAGACCCTCTTTATGGCTCGGACGGCAACTCCATCCTCGACGATGATGTCAGGCATGTCGGGATGCTTGAGGCAGAAGGTCTCGACGCAGGAGTTGTCTCCCCTGTTGAGGCGGCCGTCGATAACGGTTCCGATGCCGAATCCGGTTCCGAAAGTGTAGCCGATCAGGTTGTGGTAACGCTTTGCGCTTCCGGCTTCTTCCAGCCTTTTGTTGATCTCGGGGAGGGCTCCGCCGAGAGCTTCTCCGTAGGCATAAAGGTCACCGTCATTGTTGATGAAGACAGGGATTCCGAATTTTTCCTTGAGGAAGGGTCCGAGGGCGACACCGTCCCTGAAAGAAGGGAAGTTGGGAAGGAAACCGCCTATGATGCCGTTGGGATAGTCGGCAGGACCAGGGAAGGCGAAGCTGATCGCGACCGGTTTCTCGCCATCGAGTCTATCGATGATCGTTCCGAAACCCAGGACCATGGCCTGGAGGCACAAGTCAAGGTTATTGGCATTTGAAGGCAGTGTGATGGTGTTGCCATAGTACTCACCTCCCTTCATGGCTCCGAAGACCATGTTGGTTCCGCCGGCGTCCAGGGTGAGGACGATCCTGCTGTCGTTTTTGATGTCTGACATATCTGGAGATGTTTAGTTATTCATGCCTTATGCAAAGATAGTACGGAATTTGCTAAATTTGCAGTGTTATTAGTATTAAGAGATGAAAAAATCAAACAAGCGCCAAGGTGGCGCCAGGAATGGAAGACAAGCCCTCAGGAAGAGCCGTGAAAAGCAGTTCGGATCAAGGCAGGGCGGAAAGCGGAAATTTGAAGAAGTGACCGGAAAGGTCCACATGAGCAGGGACGGTTTTGTCTTCGTCGTCCCGGAGGGGGATGTCAAGGATAATGACGTCTTCGTGAAAGCATCCAAGACTCGCGGAGCCCTTAACGGCGACCTTGTCAAATGCGTCATTACAAAGGAAAAACAACCAAAGGCTCCTACTTTCAAAGGCAAGGGAAAACCTGCACCCGGAAGGGATGGCGGTCGTCGCCGCGAAGGTGAGATCATAGAGATCATCGAGAGGAGCAAGACTCCGTTTGTAGGAATACTCCACCTCGTCGGCAAGCAGGCCTGGGTGCTGATGCAGTCCAGGACCATGCCCTACGACATTTCGATTGATTTCGACTCACTCCCGGAGGGCGCCAAGAAGGGAATGAAGGTGGCCGCTGTCATCGACAGGTGGGACCGTGGCGAGCCCAATCCGCACGGGTACATCTCGGATGTACTCGGCGAACCCGGAGCCAATGAGACCGAGATGCATGCTATACTCGCTGAATATGGTCTCCCGTACCGTTTTGAACCTGCAGTCGAGAACGCTGCTGACGCGATCAGCGAAGAGATCACCGAGAAGGATCTGAAGGGCCGTAAGGACTTCCGCAAGACCCTCACCTTCACTATCGACCCGACCGATGCAAAAGACTTTGACGACGCGCTTTCCCTTAAAAAGCTTGGGAATGGCAATTACGAGGTCGGTGTCCATATTGCCGATGTGTCCTACTACGTAAAGCCCGGTTCCCTGATGGACCAGGAAGCCCAGGCGCGTGGTACGTCCGTTTACCTTGTGGACAGGACTGTTCCGATGCTTCCCGAGAAGCTTTCCAACAAGCTTTGCTCCTTGCGGCCCAATGAGGATAAGCTCACATTCTCGGCAGTTTTCGAGATGACCCCGGAGGCACAGGTGGTTGACCGCTGGTTCGGCAGGACAGTGATCTGCTCGGACTACCGTTTCGATTACGAAGGAGCCCAGAAGATCATCGAATCCGAAGGCAAGGAGCCGGAGGATCCGGCAATCACCCAGGAGATCCGCGATGCAGTCCTCGAGCTTAACAAACTGGCCTCAATCATGCGCAAGAAGCGCTTCTCAGCAGGAGCTATCAGTTTCGAGCGTCCTGAGATGAAGGTGGAGGTCGATGAGACCGGGAAGCCTGTACGGGTCTATGAGAAGATTACCAAGGAGGCCAACTGGCTGATCGAAGAGTTCATGCTCCTGGCGAACAAGAGTGTGGCTGAATTCATCGCCACCTCCGGCAAGATGAACGGCAAGGAGGACAAGAACGCCAAGACTTTCATCTACCGTATCCATGACGAACCGAACTCCGAGAAGATCGCAGGCCTTGGACGTTTCGTCGGCAATTTCGGTTACAAACTCGGACCTACCGGTACAGGCCGGGACATTGCCAAGTCCCTTAACAGCCTTCTCGTCGATGCCAAGGGCAAGCCTGAATGCGATGCCTTCCAGATGATTGCCCTCCGCTCCATGGCCAAGGCAGTATATTCAACGGAGAACATCGGTCACTACGGCCTTGCGTTCAAGTACTACACCCATTTTACCTCTCCTATCCGCCGTTATCCTGACACGATGGTCCACAGGCTTCTGGCGATGTACCTCGACAACCGTGAGAGCCAGAACAAGGAGTATTACGAGCAGCAGTGCCAGCACGCCTCGGAGCGCGAGCAGATTGCAGCCAACGCCGAGCGCGACAGCATCAAGTACAAGCTCATCGAATATATGGTCGACAAGGTGGGGCAGGAATATGACGGAACCATCTCCGGCCTGACGGAATGGGGAATGTACGTGGAGATCAAGCCGGAGATGATCGAAGGCATGGTTGCCCTCCGCGACATCCACTCCGATTTCTTCGACTTTGACGAGGAGAACTACCGGATAGTCGGAAAGCACACAAAGAAAGTCTTCCGTCTCGGCGATCCGGTCAGGATCCGTGTGAAGTCAGCTAATCTCGAACAGAGGCTGCTGGACTACGAGCTGGTTGAAAATGACAACTCTAATCACGATTAATATGATCAGAATCAATTGTTTCTTCAAGGCCGCTCCCGGAGAAGCCGCCCTCAAAAAGGCCCTTGAGGCCGCAAAGGCATTAACTGGCAAATCCCTCGCACATGAAGGATGCATCGCCTATGACACATTCTGCAGCGCTACCCGTCCGGATGTGTTCATGATCTGTGAGACCTGGAAGGACCAGGCATGCCTCGACAAGCACTCCGCAACTCCTGAATTTGCCGAATATGTCGGCATTATCCAAGAGAACGGCACCCTCAAGATAGAGAGTTTTGAGTTTTAGTAAGCTTCACGCTTAAATTTCGACCGGCTTGTACTTAGGAACGAGGATCCTCATTATAGTCCAGGCAAGCTGGTAGGCGATTCCGCAGAAGCAGAACACTATGAAGTAGCCGGCAGGTTTCCCTTCAAATCCAAGGAAGTGGAAAGCTGAACCGGCATTTTCGGCGTATGTGAACAGGTTTCCGGCCACTTTCTGGATGATCATCGATCCGACTCCGCCGGCCATTGCGCCAATACCTGTGATAGTTGCTATCGCTCCCTTGGGGAACATGTCTCCTACTGTTGAGAAAATGTTCGCTGACCAGGCCTGGTGCCCTGCAGCGGCAAGGCCGATGAGGATGGCCGGCCACCAAGGAGAATTGAAATGGACTCCCAGCGGCTGGGCGAACAGCGAGCAAAGCGGGAAGAAGGCAAAGATCAGCATTGCCAGCATACGTCCGGAGTACGGGTGCATGCCCTTCTTCTCAACAAACAGTTTCGGTAGATAGCCGCCGAATATCGAGACTACCGTGACAATCAGGTAAAGGGTGAATATCAGCGCCTGTCCCTTGAAAGAAGTGGCGGGGGCGTTAAACTGGTTGCTGAAATACGAAGGAGCCCAGAACAGGAAGAACCACCAGACTCCGTCAGTCAGGAACTTGCCGACAATGAAAGACCATGTTTGGCGATACTTGAAAGCCTGGGTGAAGGGGATGGATTTCTCCTGAGAAAGAATTGCTTTTTCGGCAGCTTCCTCAGCATCGTCCTGGTGGATATATTCCAGCTCTGCTTCGTTCACATGTTTGCTCTTCTCGGGCTTTTCATACATATAATTCCAGAAGAACATCCAGATAAAACCAAGTCCACCGATGATGATGAACGCCCATTCCCAGCCGAGAGCCTTTGCCAGCGGCGGGATGCAGAGAGGAGCAGCAAGAGCTCCGACTGATGCTCCGGCATTGAAGATCGAAGTGGCGAAAGCCCTGTCCTTTTTCGGGAAATACTCTGCCGTCACCTTTACCGCGGCCGGGAAGTTACCAGCTTCTCCGAGAGCCAAGATGCCACGGCATAGCATGAACAAGTAGACTGAAGTGGTCGATACAGCCAAAGCTGCATTGCTTCCGGCTTCAACGGCTCTCATGGCGGCAACTGATTCAAAACCACCAAGATGTGCGGTTGCCCATCCGCAGGCGGCATGCATCACGGCACCTGCCGACCACACCCCGATCGCAATCAGGTAACCTTTTTTGGTGCCCATCCAGTCTACGAATTTGCCGGCAAAGAGGCAGAAAATTGCGTACAGGATGGAGAAGAAGGATGTGATCGTACCGTAATTGGCATCCGACCAGTGGAATTCCGGTTTGATGAATTCCTCATAAGTCAGGGACAGTACCTGCCTGTCGAGGTAATTAACGGTTGTTGCTACGAAAAGAAGGCTGCAGATCCACCATCTCCAATCGGTCATTAGCTTTTTCTGTGTTGACATATTATTTCAGTGATTTTATGACTTCCAGGGTTTCGGCACAAAGTTCGGTAATTTTCTTCCATTCGCCAGCAGCCATAACGTCTTTGGGAAAGAGATTTGACCCCATTCCTACGCATGTCACACCTGCCTTGAACCATGCTTCCAGGTTCTCTTTCGTAGGTTTTACTCCACCGGTGACCATGATCTGGCTCCAAGGCATGGGAGCCTTGATCCCTTTCACGAATGCAGGTCCCAAGACGTCTCCAGGGAAGACTTTGCAGATGTCGCATCCTGCCTCCTGTGCAGCCCCGATCTCGGTTGGAGTCGCACAACCTGGACAATAAGGGATGAGCCTCCTGTTGCAGACAGGTGCAATTGCAGGGTTGAAAAGAGGTCCGACCACAAAGTTGGCTCCGAGTTGGATGAACATGGCGGCTGTTGAGGGATCCACCACCGATCCGACACCCACGATCATCCCTGGAAGTTCTTTGACTGCGTATTTTACAAGTTCTCCGAAAACTTCCTGGGCAAAATCACCGCGGTTGGTGAATTCAAAAACTCTTACACCTCCGTCGTAGCAGGCCTTGAGGACCTTCTTGGAAGTCTCAACGTCTGAATTGTAGAAAACAGGAACCAATCCTGTTTCTTTCATTGCTTGGATTACGCTAAGTTTGCTATAGTTGGCCATATTGGAATAATTATTAACGTGACACGCGTCCGGAGCCGTCACCTTTCATGAGGTTTTCGACCTCGGCTACCGTGACTTGGTTGAAGTCTCCGAAAATTGTGTGTTTGAGACAGGATGCTGCTACGGCAAAATTCAGGGCTTTCTGATCGTTCCCTTCATAATACAGCAAACCGTAGATCAGACCTCCCATAAAGCTGTCGCCTCCTCCTACGCGGTCCACGATGTGGGTAATATCATAGCGTGGCGACTGCCAGAGAGTCTTCCCGTCCCATAAGACACCACCCCATGTGTTGTGGTTTGCATTTATTGATCCGCGTAAAGTAATTATGACCTTCCTGGCTCTGGGGAATCTTGCCATCAACTGTTCACCAACGCTTTGGAACCTTTTCTGGTCGATGGCTCCTCCTGCGGAGGTCGCATCGAACCCTTCAGGCTTTATCCCGAAGACTTTCTCGGCGTCCTCTTCATTGCCGAGTATTATGTCACAACCTTCCACGAGAGTAGGCATAACCTCCGAGGCCTTTTTCCCGTATTTCCAGAGATTCTTGCGGTAGTTCAGGTCGCAGGAGACTGTGATTCCGCGCCGATTGGCAACCTTGATGGCCTCGAGGCAGACATCTGCAGCTCCCTGGCTGATAGCGGGGGTGATTCCTGTCCAATGGAACCAATCTGCTCCTTCAAACACCCTGTCCCAGTCTATCATTCCGGTTTCGATGGTGGAAATCGCAGAATTGGCCCTGTCGTACACCACCTTGCTCGGGCGGGCGACAGCCCCGGTTTCCAGAAAATATATTCCAAGACGCTCTCCACCGAAGATGCAGTAGTCAGTACCTACTCCATAGGAGTGCAGGTCCCGGATGCAGCATCTGGCAATGTCGTTGTCCGGAAATCTGGTGACGAATTGAACGTCCATCCCGTAATTTGCCAGGGACACCGCCACGTTGGCCTCTCCTCCGCCAAAAGTGGCGTCGAATTGCCTGGCCTGAGAGAATCGCAGATATCCGGGTGTTGAGAGGCGGAGCATTATCTCTCCAAAAGTGATTATCCTTTTCATGATGACTACATTATCTTTTCTCCTTCTTTCTCAGAGAAGATTCCCTGGCCATGACTTCCATCGACACCACGATCTGGCCCACATTGGATTCCGGCTTCAATGAAGTCAGGAATGCCTGGGCAGCCCGTCTGCCAATCTCATAAGGATGTTGAGCGATCGAACTGATTGCAGGTGACATGATTGTAGTGAAAAACTCATTGGCGGTTCCGATTACTCCGAAATCCTCTGGTATCCTGATACCGCAGTCCTTTGCCGCGAGGTACGCACCTAATGCAGAAAAATCTCCAGCACAATACAGAGCATCACAACCTCTTTCGATAGCGGTTTTACCAGCCTTGTAACCACTTTCTTCCACGATGGAATCATAGAAAATGATGTTTTCATCAACATCGATCCCCATGTCCGTCAAAGCTTGTTTGTAACCGTTCAGACGGTCCAGGTAGGCTTCAGTGTCCATGAATCCGGCAATATGGCCGATTCTTTTGTAGCCTTGTTCAATCAAGTGATGTGTGCCTTCATAAGCGCCATGGAAGTTGTCATTGACGATTTTAGGACCAGGAAGTTCGCTGAAGACGCGGTCGAATTGCACGAGAATCGTTTCCGGCCTGATGTTTTTCATGATGTGGTCGCCGGATAGTGAGGAACTGGCGTGAGAAATCAGAACTCCGGCAACGCGGTTGCTCTTCAATGTCTTGAGGGCTTTGATCTCATCCTCCATTTTCTCATGGGTCTGGCAGATGATCACTGAATACCCATGTTCGTTGAGGACGGTTTCAGCTCCGCTGATTGCGCTGCTGAAAAATGCCCTGTTTATCCTTGGTACAACTATTCCGACAACATTGGAGTGCCCTTTCCGTAGGGAAGAAGCGGGCTCATTTCGCTCGTAGCCCATTAACACAGCAGTTTCTGAGATTGCTTTGCGGGTAGATTCTTTAACTCTCGGACTTCCAGCAAGAGCCCTTGAAACAGTTGATGGCGTAACCCCTAGGGATTTCGCAATGTCGGAAATTGTTACCATATTGATAGTAGATGATTCTCAAAGATACAAACGTTTGTGATAAAAAGCGAATTATTTTGTGTTTTTAGCGAGTTCAAAACATTTTGAAGCCATTTTTTATGAAATAATGCTGGATTACTATTGTTTTTAAATACAAACGTTTGTATCTTCGCTACCGATATAAAGTGTTTTATAGCATGAGTAGTTTATTTTCTCTGGAAGGTAAGAATGCCTGGATCACAGGCGGGTCTTACGGAATAGGATTCAATATTGCGAAAGCTTTCGTTGCAGCGGGAGCTAAGAATATCATTTTCAATGACATCAATGATGCTGCTCTCCAGCGAGGACTTGATAATTACAGTGAAGCAGGCATTGAGAACGTACATGGTTACGTCTGCGATGTCACGGACGAGGTGGCGGTAAAGGCTCTCGTAGGTAAGATTCACGAAGAAGTCGGCCAGATAGACATCCTTGTCAACAATGCCGGAATAATCAAACGGATTCCCATGCATGAGATGGAGCGTAAGGAGTTCCAGCAGGTCATAGATGTAGATCTTGTTGCTCCTTTCATCGTTTCTTCGGCTGTTTTGCCCGAAATGATGGAGCGCCGGGAGGGAAAGATCATCAACATCTGTTCAATGATGTCGGAACTTGGCCGGGAAACGGTCTCTGCTTATGCTGCGGCGAAGGGAGGTCTTAAAATGCTGACCAGGAATATCTGCTCTGAATATGGCGAATACAATATCCAGTGCAATGGCATAGGCCCTGGTTATATAGCCACACCCCAGACGGCCCCCCTGCGCGAGATACAGCCGGATGGCAGCCGTCATCCTTTCGATACTTTCATCTGCGCCAAAACTCCTGCAGGCCGTTGGCTGGATCCTTCAGAGCTTGGCGGCCCGGCAGTCTTCCTTGCATCCCATGCATCCGATGCCGTCAATGGTCACATACTCTATGTGGACGGCGGTATTTTGGCCTATATCGGCAAGCAACCCAAATAATCAGATACCAGTATGAGAATTAATTGTGAGGTCCGGCAGGCATCCAGCAATGTGGATGCGAAGCATTATGACACGGAGCGCATCCGTAAGGAATATCTGATTGAAAAGGTAATGGCACCTGACGAGATCAACATGGTGTATTCCATGTTCGACAGGATTATTACCGGAGGAGCCGTACCTGTCAAGGAAGAGTTGATCCTGTCTGCACCGGAGATCCTTAGGGCGGAATATTTCACACAAAGAAGGGAGGTCGGCATTATCAACGTGGGTGGTCCTGGCATAGTGAAGGTGGGAGATGAAGATTACCATCTGGATTATAAGGAGGCTATCTATGTGGGCCGTGGAGACCGTCATGTAATATTCAAGAGTGATGATCCTGCTGCTCCGGCGCATTTCTATTTCTGCTCTGCCCTTGCACATCGCGAAACCGGAGTCAAGAAGGTCACGAAAAAGGATGCTGTTGTCATGCACCTCGGTTCTCTTGAAGAATCCAATGAGAGGACTATCAACCGTCTCCTCGTTAAGGAGGTGGTGCCTTGCTGCCAGCTCCAGATGGGCATGACTGAACTTGCACCCGGGAGCACGTGGAACACCATGCCCGCTCATACCCACGATAGGCGCATGGAGGTCTATTTCTATTTCGAGGTGCCGGATGATGCAGCAGTCTGCCATTTCATGGGAGAACCACAGGAGACTCGGCATATCTGGATGCATAATGAGCAATCAGTCATTTCTCCCCAGTGGAGCATCCATTCCGCATGCGCGACCCGTAATTACACTTTTATCTGGGCCATGTGCGGGGAGAATGACGATTACAATGACATGGACTGGTGTGATACTAAAGATTTGAAATAATGAAGCTAGCCTTACCAATCGCATGTGCTGTTCTTTTAACAGTAGCCGGATGCAGGGATAATCCTGCTCCGAAAGTGATGGCCCGTGAGGTTCCGGAGAGGGCGGATGATTTCGTGTTTGAGAACAACCTTGTCGCAGGACGGTTCTATGGAAAGTCACTGGAGGGCGATCCTACGTCCCCAGGGCTGGATGTCTGGGTGAAACTCCCCGGGAGGCTTGTGGCTGACGAATGGTATGCCGGAGCAATGGAGGATGGAAGCTACTACCACCATGATCACGGAGGCAAGGATTGCTACAAAGTAGCTGTAAGCCTGGGGGGAGGGGCTTCTGTTCCTTATTTAGACAATCGTTTGCGCTGGCCGGCGACCAATTATCGGACCAGTACCATACTTGAAAGAACAAAGGATAAGATTGTCTTTGTTCTCGGCTATCCTGAATGGGAGGCTTCAGAGGGTATCATGGTAAAGTTGGAGAAAAAAGTTACTGTCAAAGCGGACTCTTATTTTATAAAGGTAGAAGATACCTATGATTTCACAGGGACCGATACCATGACTGTAGCTGCCGGTTTCAAATTACATGGAGAGCAGGACACTGTGGTGGAGCGACTGGAAGAGCCCGGAAGAATTGCGATCTGGGAAAAGGCTTCGGATCAAAGCGTGGAACCTGAGGATGGCTTTATCGGAGTTGCCATGATAATGCCAGATGCCGATTCTCAGGTATTCTCCCCTGAGCAGGACCATGCCTTGCTGCTAAAGGAAATCCATCCAGGGCAGACGATCTGTTATGAAGTTGGATCTTGCTGGTCGAAAGGTGAAATCAAGGATCATGTCACTTGGTTCGAAACGGTCAAACAATTCAACATATAGTAGAAAGCAACTAATACTCTTTAAACCAATTATTTATGAAAATGAAACGATTTTTAGCTTTGTTGCTGGCTGCAACCCTCGCAGCGTTGTCCGGAGGGTTGGCCATGGCAACGGACAGTTCGGCTGTCATTCAGCAGGACGGTAAGAAGCACGTTTCCGGTGTTGTCAAGGACAAATCAGGAGCTCCGGTTCCAGGTGCCTCCGTGATGATTCCAAACACAACAGTAGGAACCATAACCGGTCCTGATGGCAGTTACTCCTTGGATGTTCCTTCAGGTACTACCGTACTTGAAGTTGTGAGCATGGGTTACACCACTGCCCAGATAACCCTGGGAGCAGCCTCTGTTTACAACGTAGTGATCGAAGAGGATACGGTTTCCCTTGATGAAGTTGTCTTTGTCGGTTATGGTACACAGAAAAAGGTTAACCTGACAGGAGCCGTAGCAACGGTCAATTTCGAGGAATTGGCAGAAAGTCGTCCTATCGCATCCGTTGCTTCAGCCCTTGCCGGTATGAGTGCCGGTCTTTCTGTCCGCACGACATCTTCGGATCCGGGAAATGAGGCCAACACCATCAGAGTGAGAGGAACAGGAACGCTTAACACTGCTGTACCGCTCTATATCGTTGATGGTATCGAGAGCAATATCAGCTATGTCAATCCCCATGACATCGCGACGATCACGGTTCTTAAGGATGCAGCTTCCTGCGCTATCTATGGTAACAGGGGTGCTAACGGAGTAATCCTCATCACTACCAAGCAGGGAACCGAGGGGAGCGTAAATGTCACCTATAGTGGTAGCGTTTCCTTCAACAGTCCTATGCATCGTCTATCATTCATGACTGATTATGCCGACTACATGGAATTGATCAACGAATCAAGGTACAATATCGGCCAGTCTGACAACTTCCAGCAAGCGACCATCGAGACATGGCGTGCTGCCAAGAAGAATCCCAATGCCATCGCAGAATCTGGCTATCCCAATTATGTGGCTTATCCGAACATTGACTGGCAGGATTACATGTATCGCAATGTAGCATCCCAGGATCACAATATCTCCGTCATCGGAAGGGACAAGAAGGCCAGCTACCTTATCTCCGGAAACTACGTTGACAATCCTGGCCTCATCTCCAATACAGGTGCAAAAAAGTACCAGATGCGTGCCAACGTGGATGTCAAGCCGGTGAACTGGCTTACAGTCGGAATGCAGACTTATGGTTCCATTATGAACAAGAGGCCGGGTGATTATTCTACCGCTATCAACTACATGCCTCAGTCGACCCCTGGTCTCTATCCTTACTATGATGGCTACTATGGATTCCCTGCCGCCAACGAAGAAAGTGCTACGGCAAATAACCCTCTTGCCAATGTAGAGGCTGCTGATGCCATAAGGACTTATTCCAGAATCAAGGCAGCGGCTTATGCCAAGATTGATTTCCTGAAGGATTTCTCCTTCAAGTCCCTCGTCAACTTCGGTCGTTACTGGTATGACAACCAGTCCAAGCCGGTCATTCCTCAGCAGGTGAAGATGAATTTCGCTACTGGAAACCAGATGACCACGGCCGCCCTTCCCGAGAACCTCAGTACAAGTTTCAACTCCAATGGCCAGTGGGATTACACTATCCAGGAGACCCTGAACTGGGGACACACTTTCGGTATCCATGAGGTCAGCGCTCTTGCCGGTTATGAGGAGTTTTACAGCTTTACCTATAATCGCAGTGCTTCCAAGAAGGGTCTGATCGATCCCAGCATCTGGACTGCCGACACTGCTACAGAGCCTGTAAGTATCGGAGGTTCCGCTTCTGACTATTCATCCCGTTCTTTCTTCGGCAGGGTGAATTATGTCATAGCCAACAAGTATCTCTTTGAAGCCAACCTCAGGTATGATGGTTCTTCCAGGTTTGCTTCTGATACCCGTTGGGGAGTTTTCCCTTCATTCTCGGCCGGTTGGCGTATCGATCAGGAAGGATTCATGCAAGGACGCGGATTCGACATGCTCAAGCTCAGGGCATCTTGGGGTAAACTTGGTAACAACAGTATCGGAAACTATGACTACCAGTCAACCTACAATGCTCGTAATTACAGTTTCAATAATGTCCTTACCAACGGTCTTGCTATCGGCGCCCATGCCAATAACGCCCTTCGTTGGGAGACCACAACTTCCACCGACCTTGGTCTTGACATCGGTGTCCTCAATAACAGGCTTACCGCTGAAATCGACCTTTACAACAAGGTTACTGACGGTATTCTCTACAGGCCGACTATCTATCAGACGGCTGGAACTGCAACCGCCCCCCTGCAGAACATCGCAGAGGTTACCAACAAGGGTGTAGAGTTGACCCTCGGATGGCGCAACCAGGTGAATGACTTCAGTTACAGCATCCGTGGTAATGTTGCCTATAACCACAACAGGGTTTCCAAATACAAGGGAGAACTGAAGGAGTACTGGCAGGACAATCCTGATGGTACACGCACCTTCATTTCCAACCTCGGAGATGTCTCGACAGGTTCTTCAACCCGTATTCTCGAAGGACATACTATTTCAGAATACTACATGCTCACTCCTTATTCAGGAAACGGCACTTACTTCAACGGTGGTACGGTTGATCCGAACGGAGGTCCTAAGGATGGTATGATCCGCACTGAGAAAGATATGGAATGGCTCCAGGCCATGGTGGCTGCAGGACATACCTTCCGTCCCCAGCAAGGAGTTTCCAAGGACAAGATCTGGTACGGTGACTATATCTACGCAGACGAGGATGGTGACGGTATTTACGGAAATACCTATGACAATACCTTCACCGGAAAGTCCGCAACGCCGAAGTACACCTTTGGTTTCCAGGCCAGTGCAGCATGGAAGGGCTTTGACATCCAGATGAGCTGGGCCGGTTCGGCAGGATTCTGGCTTTATTGGAATTCCACCGGATCCAACAGCACCGGAACCCGTATTGGTTACAACATCCTTTCCTACATCGCTGACGATCATTACTTCTATGATCCTGCAAATCCTTCAGATCCCAGGACCAACACGACCAGCAAGACTGCCCGTCTGACTGCGAATGAGCAGAGCAACCAGCAGGGAGCCACAAGTACCCTCCATCTTTACAAGGGAGATTACCTGAAGCTCAAGAACCTGACAATCGGCTACACTGTTCCTGAGAACATTGCGAGGAAAGTCTTCATGAAAGGACTCAGGGTCTATCTCTCCGGAGAGAACCTGTTCAACATTACTTCTTATCCTGGTCAGGATCCTGAGATGGGTGCCGGTCTTGGATATGTGACAATGCGTCAGTATTCTATTGGTGCCAACCTGACATTCTAACCATTACCAGAAAACGGAATATATCATGAAAGCAATAAAATATATCGCGATCGCTTCGATGCTCATGTTGAGTGTTGTCGCTTGCCGTAAAGACTTGCTGGAGACCTCGCCATACAATGCTGTCAGTTCCGGCAACATCTGGACTTCTTCAAACCTCGCCAAGCTGGCTTTGAACGGTGTCTATAATGCACTCCTGCAGAATGCCGGAACTTCTTACACGAATTCTGTCACTGCTGCCAACTATCTTGGTTTGGATGCCCACACGCTATCCGCCCTTGATCCGACTGTCAGCCCGAGAAACAACTGGTCGAGTACTTTCCCTCTTTTGAATGGAAATGCTTCCCCTAGTGACGGAATGTTCTCCCTTGCCTGGAGGCAGCTTTATGAAGGAGTCTCGAGGGCTAATGACGTTATCACCAACGTTGAAAGCGTCCCTGACATGGATCCGAAGGTCTGTGCCCAATACAAGGCAGAGGCAAAATTCCTCAGGGCTTATTTCTACTACAGGCTTAACAGTTATTACCGTGGTGTACCTCTCTATCTTGAGAGTACTCCAGTAAGTGAATTCACCAAGCCCCGCAGCAGTGAGGCCGAAGTCTGGCAGGCTATCATCACCGACCTTACCGACGTGATAAATGAGCCCAATCTCCCCGGCAAGTATAATGCAGGAGATCCTAACTACGGCCGCGTGACTAAGGGTGCCGCATATGCCCTTCGTGGGAAGACTTATCTATGGATGAAAGATTATGCCAAGGCAGAGAGCGACTTCAAGCAGGTCGGAAGTCTTGGATTCAGCCTTTTCCAAGGAGAGTACAAACAGATCTTCAAGGAAAAGAATGAGCAGAGTCCTGAGATGGTCTTCTCGATCCAGTGCTTCGAACTCAACACTTATGGCAATCAGATGACCTTCAAGTATGGAACCAGGGTTACCAGGGGAAGCTGCTGGAATGATTTCTATGGTGACACTGATTTCATTGACACTTATGAAACTGTAGATGGAAAGCCTTTCAACTGGGACGACTACATTCCTGGTTACTCTTCAATGACTCCTGCCCAGCGTTCGGTGTTCTTCCTGCGTGATGGACTGGAGTCCGGCAACGGAAACTTTGGTTCCGCCGACTACAAGACGCTCTATACCAGGATGGTAAATTATGGTTCCGATTTCTCGAAGTACCTTGACCAGGGCAACGAAGCACGTATCAAGGCTGTTTATGAAAACCGCGATCCTAGGCTTCAGCAGACTTACATCACTCCTTATTCTGAGTATCTTGGTTCTCCTTCCGGAAAGGAAATAACCTACACTCTGCGTTGGCCCTTCATCCAGAATGACACCAGCAATCCGTTCGACCTTCGTTCTGATTCCTCAACGTACTTCCATTACCTGGTCCGCAAGTTCGTCTCCGAAGGCAACGAACTCATCTACCGCCAGTATTCTCCGATTGATGTACCGATCATCCGTTATGCTGATGTCCTTCTGTCTCTCGCAGAGGCGCTAAATGAACAGGGAAAGACTTCTGAGGCCATCACTTACGTTAACATGGTCAGGGAACGTGCCGGTGTGGCCCCGTTGAACAGCAATGAGTACACACAGGTTGCCGGCCAGGATGACATGCGAAACCGCATCAGGAGAGAGAAGAGATGGGAACTTGCCTGCGAGGGAGCACTCTACATCGAAGAACTGCGCTGGGGCACCTGGTACGAGTCCAAGCTTTTCGATGGAGCAGGTCTTAAGCAATGTTGGGGAACGCCTGTCAGAAGTTGGTCCAAGAATGGTAACTACTACACAAAGTGGCCGATTCCAACCACGGAACGTCAGCTCAATACTGATCTTACCCAAAACGAAGGGTGGATTGATTAATGCTCAATTCTCATTACCGAATGGCCGGGAAGTCCCAGGACTTCCGGCCATTCATCAATCGATAATGACATGAAATCGAAAAGACTGTTTCTTGCCATAATACTTCCCATTTTTTTCTGCCTGACATTGTCTGCAAGAGACCAGTGGTCAGTTAAAAGAGCTCAGAAATGGGAGAAGGAAGTCGGGGTCCTTAAAGGGGCTAACGGCTATTACATGGTGAATCCGTCCAAGTCTGACAGCGAAGTCTTCCAGAGAATGTCTGAACTTGGTTTCAACAGTGTCAGGGCCTGGTGTGGTGGCAATTCAGCAGAGCAGATTATCGGGTTCATTGAAAAACTCCTGAAAGCTGCAGATGAGAATGGAATGACCGTCACCCCCGTCCTTACTATCGGGAACTGGTTCAAGGATCCGGCAACCGATGTCGAAGTTGAGCCTCGTGCCAAGGAGGCACTTGTGGGTGTCATCAAGCATTTCAGGAATGACAAGAGGATCGTTTACTGGGATCTTTGGAACGAGCCGCCTTTCGATCCTGGAAAAACTGACGTAATGAGAGTCATGGGCATCCTGGAGAAGATGGTTCTATGGGGCAGGGAAGCCAATGCCACTCAGCCTCTGACCAGTTCGATCTTCTGGGACATTCAGGGTGACAGGACCAGCGATGTATTCCGTCGCAGGCTTCAGGTGGAAGGAATGATGGATATTCATAACTACCATGATTACATAGAGGCTGTTGATGAAGGCAAGCCTTCCCGTGAGATTATCAAGATGTTGAGGGAGTTGGACGGCCGCCCGATCGTCTGCAGCGAATGCCTGAACAGGGAAAACGGATCCGGGATAGAAAGAGCTCTCTCCATTTTTGCAGAGGAACATGTCCATTTTTATGTTTGGGGTGTGTATGCCAACGACCGCAACTGGAGTACCCGGTGGGGAAGAAGCGAGTTCGACCCTTACAACAGGATGTTCCACAATGTGCTCCTTGCTGATGGCGACCCGTATAGTGAGCAGGAAATAAAGTGGATTAAGGATTTTCATTTCTGTGCTCCCGGGGAGACCATGGACCCCGGCATAGAGATCACAGACAGGTGGCAGAGGGATCGTGTTTGGAAAAGGATGGCTCTTGGACCTGTCAAGGGGTTTGTTTCTGAATCCCCCAAGTCTGTGCCTGAAGGCTATAACTGTGTCAGTTTCCCGGTAAGTTATCGTATGTGGAAAGAGGATCCTTCTGCTTTAATGAACCTTGTTGAGGACAAGCTCAGGGAGGCTGCGAAAAAGAATGTTCTTGTGGTTCCAACTCTACTTACTTCGGAAGATGGGCATGAAGAGAGGCAGTATGACTATGTAAAGGAAGTAATCGGAAAGTTTGCGCATGCGCCTGAAATTTTTGCATGGAATATCTATGACGGGCCTTCTGATGCCTTATCTGTTACGAAACTTTTCCAGTCTGCCAGGTCTTGCCAGTCTACACATCCGCTTTTCATGTTGCCGATTTTTGCTTTGAAAGAGTTCCCTGCAGGGTTCGATTTCAAGGCAGCGATGGTCCACGGTAAGACCGGCGGCTGGGATTATTTCCTTTTTAAAGATAAGGAATCTGAACAGGTTTGCTCTCAGGTGTGGAATCTCTCGGATGTCATCGCTTTCAGGAGCGCGTTCAAGATGGAATATGTAGGTTGGATCGGTGCTGTTGCACGCCGTTATGGTCGCCCTGTGTTTGCTTTCCTTGACGGGAAAGCTCCTGCAGATGTTGCTCCTGTACTTGACCGGCTCTCCCGTACCCAACTCTATTGGTGGACGTCAGCTGCACTGAATAAAAAAGATCTGGACTCTTTTAGGTTCATCCCTACGAATGACTGGAAGTGATTAAGACTCTTCTTACGACTCTGACCTTGCTTGGAATGGCGGTTGGCTCGGTCCTGTTTGGTGCTGAGCGCTCATCCGTCTATCTAGACATAATGCAGAAATCCGTCGAGGCATATTCTCCGGAACGTATCCGGGACTACATTGACAGAGTTGACCGGGACGGTATCACGGAACACGGTTATGCCCGACTGACAGCAAATCTCGGCATTTTGATTTCGCAAGGCAGGATGGTAGGAAACAAGGGTCTTTTCGAGGAGATGATGGACATCTGTGTCCGGGAATTGCCGATAGCCCGCCAAAAGAACCAAGGGAGAGGTGAGATCGGTAACGACTTTGCTGTCAAGGAGATAGTGTGCTGTATCATGGAGGTCGAAAAGGTCGGGACATTCCCCGAAGAAAAGACCGTAGCTTGGCGCAGGGCCCTTGAAAGCATGAGAGCGGAAGACATCTATTCCGTCCAACCTGCTCCCGGAGACCCTACGGCGAGGAACTGGTGTGTTTTCGGAGCAGCAAGCGAGTGTGCGCGGATCATGGCCGGTATCGGCGGAAAGAAGGAATATTCCGACCGTTACCTTGCGGACCAGCTTCGTTTCTTTGATGAAAACGGGATGTACAGGGATCCGCACAGTCCAATGGTCTATGACCTGGTTACCCGGTTGCAGTACATGGCGGCACTGGATTTCGGCTACGACGGGCCGGCAAGGGAAGCGATCGAGGAACAACTTCTGAAGTCAGCGGGAATAACCCTCCAGATGCAATCTGTTACAGGGGAAATCCCCTATGGTGGCAGAAGCAACCAGTTCCTTCACAATGAGGCTTTCTATGCAGCTGTTTGCGAGTACTATGCTTCATGGATGAAACAGCGGGGAGACATGGATTCGGCCAGGCTTTTCAAGGCTGCTGCCGTACGTGCCACAGAATCTTTGGCCTATTGGTTGGATCAGTCACCGGTTCATCACGTTAAGAATCGCTATCCTGTGGAAAGCGGCTACGGTTGCGAGATTTATGCCTATTTCGACAAGTATATGGTTACGACGGCATCCTGGGCCTATCTTGCCTGGCGCTTTGCAGATGACTCCATAGAACCTTCCAATAGAAGGATGAGGCGTTCCACCTTCGTCACCTCTGATGACTTTCACCGGGTAATGATGAATGCCGGGGGCTACACAGTCCAGTTCGACTGGAATGCCCAGCCTGAATATGATTCACCTGGAATCGGCCGCTTGCAAAGGGATGGCGCCCCACCAACACTGGCCCTGGCGTCTCCCTGCCCTTCGGTACTCAAGCCGAACTATCGGATTGACGTAGGGAATGATGGTCCTCTGGCCATTGCTCCATGCTGGGATGAGTACAAGATAGTGGAAGCGAAAAAGGGGAAGGTCGTGATGACTGACGGGAAAGGATCTTCCTGGGTCTGTCGCCTTGGACAACGTGGCTTGTCCATGAAGCTTAAAGGCGAGGGTGAAATGGTCATGACCCTGCCTGTCCTGGTCTTCGATGGGGAGAAGGAAAGAACCCCCAGAATGGAAGACAATGTCTTGTCCGTCAGAGATGATGGATGGGTCTGCCAGTACAAGTCTAATGTGGGAATCATTGACTCCGGTAAGGAATATGGGAGCAGGAACGGCCATCTCAGGCGCTATGAAGTCAGGGGCAAAGACTGTCTCAAACTTCGGATATTCATGTTTCACGAGTAGATACTCTCGGTTTCAAATACAATTAAGTTTTTATGATGAAAAGAATAATAACGATTATCGCTCTTTGTGGATGTATTCTTTCACAAGCCCAAGCTCCAGTCCAATCAGTGGAAAGGAACTTGATTCAGAACCGGACCAGCCTGGAGAGCCTTAAGAAGGTTCTCGTCATGGACCAGGCATGGGTGCCCTATCCGTCTTACAACGATCGTGCTGGTTGGGACCGCATGATGGGAGAGTACAAGAAAGACATCATTGCGAATGGAGAGAAGTATCTTGACTATGCCTGGCAGGTCGTGGAAGCTACGGATTACATAGAATTTGAGAAATCTGGCGACCGTGACATAATGCAAGTTCCATTGAATGCCAATATCAGTGCGATAGCCTCCTTGTTTGCTGCCGAATTGGCTGAAGGGAAGGGGAGGTTCGTCCCTATGATAGCGAATGGAGTATGGCATACTTGCGAAATGACTTCCTGGGCTCTTTCCGCTCATCTGGCTCCTTATTCGTATGCAAAGCGCTCACTGCCAGTGAAAGGAGACAATACCCTGGAACTTACCCAAGGTGGGATTTCACAGATGTTTTCATGGATTTATTACTTCCTGAAGGATGAGTTGGACAAGCTCCAGCCTGAAATCAGCAAGAGATTGAAAGAAGAGATCAAGTATCGTGAATTGGATTCTTATCTGGAGAGAGAGGATTTCTGGTGGATGGGATTTGCAAAGACCCAGAAACAGAACAATTGGAACCCTTGGTGCAATTCCAACGCTCTTCTGTGCTTCATGCTGATGGAGGACGATCCTGAAAGGCTTGCCCAGGGTGTTTGGAAAACTGTCCGTTCCGTGGATTTATATATTAATGACATTCAGGGAGACGGCGGTATCGAGGAAGGTCCGTCCTACTGGGGCCATGCCGCTGGAAAGCTATATGATTATCTCAACGCGCTGTACATGATCACAGGCGGGAAGGTTTCCATCTTTGATGAGAAAATGGTTCGTGACATGGGAGAATACATTGTCCGTTCCTATGTTGGAGATGGCTGGTGTGTAAACTTTGCTGATGCTTCCGCAAGGAGCGGTGCTGGTGGCATGGACCTTATCTACAGGTATGGCAATGCCGTGGGCAGTGACTTGATGAAAGGCTACGCAGTCATGCGTTCGGCAGAATCTCCCTTCCAGCCTTCTGTATCTATTGATATTTCCCGTTATCTGGAGAGCCTGCTCCATGCCAGGGAATTCAAGGCTGCCAAGGAGGAATTCACCCCGAGCCATTACACCTGGTATCCTGAAACGGAATTCCACTACATGTCAAATGATCAAGGTGTCTACGTGGCCACAAGGGGTGGCTACAATGACGAAAGCCACAACCATAACGACATCGGCAGCTTCAACCTTTACTATGACAATATGCCTGTGATTATCGATGTCGGTGTCGGAACCTACACAAGACAGACTTTCAGCAGCGAGCGTTATAGCATTTGGACCATGCAGTCGAATTATCATAATGTTCCCATGATCAATGGAGTTCCCCAGGAACATGGTTTCAATTTCAGGGCAGCGGATGCCAAATCCACTCCCACGACTTTCTCAGTGGACATCTCAAAAGCCTACCCTGAGGCTGCTGCCGTCAAGAAGTGGGTACGTGCATACAAGATGGACAAGAACGTTCTTACAGTGACGGATTCTTTTACCTTGTCTGAAGCCAAGGAGCCCAACCAGATTAATTTCATGACCTGGGGAGATGTGGATCTGTCAGTCCCCGGAATCGTTACTGTCGAAGTAAGCGGCAGGAAGATGGAACTGAAATACGATAAGAATGCTTTCTCTGCAGGGCTTGAGACCATTGAACTGTCTGATAATAAACTGTCCTCTGTCTGGGGACACGAAATCTACAGGGTTTCTCTAAAAGCCAAAAAGCTTCAGAAATCAGGAAACTATCGTTATATTATCTCCAAGAAATAAACATCTTGTTACATGAGACATAGAAGATCAATACTTTTAGTCCTTGCATCTGTCCTGCTTATGGCAGGATGCAAGGATTCCAATGAGTCAATGGAAGCCTTGACTGACAGGGTCTTTACCTTGGCCAAGACTCAGTACACCATTCTGGCTCAGGGACTTCCGGATGACAAAACTCCAAGGACGGTGGATGAGGCCGGGAAGCTTGTCACTGCCGACATCGGCTGGTGGTGCAGTGGATTCTTCCCCGGCAATCTCTGGCTGACCTATGAATACACCGCAGACGAAAAGATCAAGGAACTGGCGATCCAGCAGACACACAAGTTGGATTCCCTGATCGTCAAGACCAAGACTGACCATGACATCGGTTTCCAGTTGAACTGCAGTTTCGGCAATGCTCTCCGGCTCACCGGGGACAACCAGTGGAGTGCTATGCTTCAAGAGGGCGCCAAGGTCTTGGCTGCCAGGTTCTCTCCGATCACTGGGACCATCCGGAGCTGGAACCATGATGGTGGTGGAAAGTGGGAATTCCCGGTCATCATCGACAACATGATGAATCTAGAGCTCCTCATGCGTTTCGGGGATGATTCACTCAAGCAGATCGCGCTTACCCATGCCAGGACGACAATTAAGAATCATTTCCGTCCGGACGGTACATCTTACCATCTTGTTGATTATGATCCCGAGACAGGTGCGGTGAGACTGAAGCAGACAGTCCAGGGCCTTTCGGATGAATCTGCATGGGCACGTGGAAATGCCTGGGGCCTGTACGGTTACACCATGATGTACGAGTTCAGCAAGGAGGCGGACATGCTGTCCAAGGCAGAGGACATAGCAAGGACTTTGCTGCCGAAGCTTCCTGAAGACGGAATCCCGTTCTGGGACTTCGATTCCCCGGACATTCCCAATGACCTGAGGGATGCATCCGCAGGTGCGATCATGGCATCCGCCCTTATCAAATTGAGCACCCTTACTGCTGATAGCGGGCTGAAAGGACAATGCCTGAAAGTCGCTGAACAGCAGTTGCGTACTTTGGCTTCACCAGAGTACCTGGCAGCTCCTGGAGAACTCTGCGGATTCCTTCTGAAACATAGTGTTGGACATAAGCTTGCCGGAAGCGAGGTTGATGTTCCGCTGACTTATGCGGATTACTATTTCCTTGAGGCCCTGCTCAGATTCAGATCCGTAAATAAATGAAACAGATGTCCGGACTGATCAAAAACGCCTTTGCGGTTCTCGTGGGTTTCTGTGTAGCTCTTATCTCTTGTGCGAAAGGGAATGACACCACAGTTTCCCCCGAGACCCAGGCTGCGATAGACAAAGGATATGTCATTGTGACTGATTATCTCAGGGCTGACGGCGTAAATGATGTCAGTGATGCTCTTCAGAGGGTGATTGATAACAATCCTAACCGTACATTGTTCTTCCCCGATGGAGTTTATCTGATTTCCAAACCTATCAACACTCCTGCGGACCCTTCGAAGAGTGTGGCGCTCCAGCTTTCCAATTATGCTACCATTCGCGCAACCAAAGATTGGTCTCATCAAGAAGCCATGATCCGTTTAGGTGGCAAGGATCCCTTCAACACGGTTTATGTTCCCGGCAGCAATTATTATCTTGACGGCGGCATCATCGACGGCAATGGTGTAGCCGTCGGTGTGTCAATTGACAGCGGGCGTGAGACCGTGATACGCAACACCTCGATAAAGAATGTCCAGGTCGGGATACAGATAAACAAGGGCGCCAACAGCGGTTCTTCGGACAGTGACATCCATGATGTGAACATAGTCGGCAATAAGAATCCTTCAAGCATCGGTGTCCTTGTGATCGGCTATGACAACACATTCTCAAACATGAGGATAACGGGAGTCCACATCGGTGTGAAACTATGCTCCGGAGGCAATAGCCTTCGTAATATTCATCCGCTTTATTCTTTGGGTGGATATGAGAATGGTGAATACGAGACTAGCTGTGGGTTTGTAGATGAAAGCCATAACAATTGGTACAGCTTCTGCTACAGCGACCAATACTGCATAGGCTTCATGAGCAAAGGCGGACATAGCGTTTACACCGACTGTTTCTGTTACTGGTACTCCAGCAAAGGAAAGTTCCACACGGTGTTCAAGTCGGAGGGAGCTTTCAACGGAGTGGTGACCAACTTGACAGTCGGGATGAGCAAGGGTAATGCAGCGCCTCAGAACTTCATCCTTGACGCAGCCGAGGAAGGAGGTAAGGGAGTGTTTACTAACCTGTTTGTGTCAGATTATTCTGTACTTACCAATAGTGACTATGAACAATATGTGAAATAGTTTGTGGTATATGAAAAAGTGGTTGCAGTTGGCGGCCGCCTTCCTGGTGGCCGCCTGTTCTGCAAAGCCAGAACCGGCTTTGCTTGACGAAACAAGATTCGACACCGTGGTAGATGAAAAGCCGGTGTCGTTGGTTACAATAAGGAATAAGCATCTAGCCCTGCAGGCGACCAATTTCGGCGGCAGGGTTGTTTCGCTTTTTGTCCCCGACAGAAACGGCGAGTATAAGGATGTGGTCCTTGGACGAAATACTATCGATGAATATGTCCACTATGCCAGCGACCGTTTCCTTGGTTCATGCGTAGGACCTGTCGCCAACCGGATTACCAATGCTTCTTTTACCATTGATGGGGTGACATACCATCTTGAGACAAACCATGGGGGAAAAGGAACTCTTCATGGTGGATTCAAAGGTTTGGATTCGGTTGTGTGGGAGATTGAAAACACGACCAAGAATTCCATAACCTTCCATTATATCCACAAAGATGGTGAAGGAGGATTCCCTGGTAACTTGGACATACGGATGAAATATTCCTTGACCAAGGACGATTCTTTCAAGATTGAATATGAAGCCACGACGGACAAAACCCGGCCGGTCAACATCTCCAATCACCCTTATTTCAACTTTTCACAGGGAGGTACAATAGAAGATTACGTGTTGTACATCAATGGTGACAAGATCACGGGTATCGACGGACTGGATGTCATGGATCCCCCGATTGACATAAAAGGGACTCCAATGGACTACAGGACACCTCACAAAATCGGCGATGCCTTCGAAAGCGATTTCGAGCAGTTGCTCCGTGGCCGCGGTGGTTTCGACCATAATTATTGCATCAATCTGTCTTCGGAGAAGCTGACGGAGGCTGCTTCCGTTTATGATCCATCTTCGGGAATATTCCTTGAAGTGTTCTCAGACCAACCCGGTCTTCAGGTTTACAGCGGGCAGTACATGAGTGGTAAGACTGAAGGGAAATATGGTACCAAGTTGGAGAAATATGGGTCCATAACTCTTGAGACCCAGAACTGGCCGGATGCCCCGAATAAACCGGATTTCCCGGATCCGTATTTGAAGCCTGGAGAAAAATACACCCATACCTGCGTCTATCATTTCTCGACGAAATAACCGATATCATATTATGAAAAAAGTCGTCCTGTTCTTGTTCTTGTCATTGCTTCCACTGTCCGCTCTGGCTCAGAGGAGGACCGTGAATCTCAATGTCGGCTGGAAGTTCCGTTATGGATATGAGTTTGACAAGCGTGCCGGAGTGATGGTTCAGCTCCCTCATTGCTGGAATGCCCTGGACGGGACGAGGGGGACCTATGATTATCACCGCGGAATAGGAAACTATACCAAAAATGTGAGCATTCCTGCAGAATGGGAAGGGAAGAGAGTGTTCATCAAATTTGAAGGTGCCAACAGCATCTGTGACTTTTTCCTCAACGGCAAGTTCGTTGGGGAACACCGCGGCGGCTACACGGCATTCGTATATGACATCACAGACCGTCTTGAATATGGTAAGGAGAATGAACTCTGGGCGAGAGTGAACAATTCTGAGCAATTAGATGTGATGCCGCTGGTGGGAGATTTTAACATCGGTGGCGGTCTCTACAGGGATGTGTATTTTATTGTTACAGAGAAGGTTTGTATTTCTCCCGAGGATTATGCCTCTCCTGGAGTTTACTATTACCAGAAAAAGGTGACTGACAAGTCAGCAGATGTCGACCTTAAGGTTATGCTGTCAAATTCTTCTGACAGGGACCGTAAACTGACAGTCCGGCTGGACATAAGTGACGGGAATAATACGGTACTTACCAAGGGAAAGACACTCACGCTGGCAGCTGGCACGAAGATCACAGGGGAGACGATCGGATTTTCGATAAAGAACCCGCATTTGTGGAATTCGCGCCAGGACCCGTTTCTGTACAATGCTGTCGTAACTCTTCTCGAAGATGGAAAAGAGCTGGATAGGGTGCAGCAGAACCTCGGACTCAGATATTTCCGTTTCGATTCTCAAGACGGTTTTTTCCTTAACGGGAGACACCTTCAACTCAGAGGAGTATGCCGTCATCAGGAACGATCAGACATTGGGAACGCCCTTAGGAAAGAACACCATGAGGAGGACGTCAGGCTTATGTACGAGATGGGTGTAAATGCTCTTAGAGGTTCGCATTACCCTCACGCAACTTATTTCTATGACATGCTGGACAAGTATGGGATAGTCACATGGGCTGAAATCCCATTCGTCGGTCCAGGAGGGTACGCGGATAAAGGTTTTGTGGATAAAGAATCATTCAAGGAAAACGGAAGGAAACAGCTGACAGAATTGATCCATCAGCAATACAACCATCCAGGAATCTGTGTTTGGGGCCTTTTCAATGAACTGAAGAGTCAAGGGGACAATCCTATCGAATACATCAAAGAACTCAATTCCTTGGCTCATGAACTTGATCCGTTCCGGCCTACCACTGCTGCGTCTAATCAAAGTGATGATCCGATGAATGAGGTCACCGATGAGATAGGATTCAATCGTTATGACGGGTGGTACGGCAGTTCTCCAAGGACGTTGGCGACCTTCCTTGATAAGTATCACGCCGAGCATCCGGGGGCAAAACTATCAATCAGTGAATATGGGGCAGGAGCAAGCATCTACCACCAACAAGATTCTCTTAAACAACCTGTTCCCACGTCCTACTGGCATCCAGAGAACTGGCAGACATTCTATCATATTGAGAACTGGAAAATCATCAACGAGAGACCCTTTGTCTGGGGTTCGTTCATTTGGAACATGTTCGATTTCGGCGCTGCCAACCGCACCGAAGGCGATCGTCCAGGAATCAACGACAAGGGCCTTGTAACACGTGACCGTAAAGTCTGCAAGGATGCCTATTATTATTACCAAGCCAACTGGTCGGAAGTGCCCATGGTCTACATAGAGGGACGGCGCAACAATCTCCGTCTGCATTCTCAGACGGAAGTGATGGTCTTCAGCAACACACCCAATGTAACGCTCACCTTAAACGGCAGGACCGTCGGTTCCTTGACTCCTGATCAATATCATATCTGCCGCTTCCCTGTTTCTTTGGACAAGGGAGTCAATGTAATTAAGGCTCTCGCTGGTAACCTTGAGGATAGCTGCGAATGGACCCTTCAGTAATCAAAAAAAACTTAATATATGGACAGGAGACAGTTTTTCAAGGATATGCTGGCCGCTTCAGTAGCAGCCGGTGTTTCTGCTTCCGGCTCTGGTTTATTAAGTGCTTCTGAGCCAGGACTCTTTAGAAAAAAACCGCATTACGATTCCAAGGGACTTCCTACCGTCACATTGGGAAAGGATGGTGTTGTCATTCCTCGAATGATCCTGGGGCTTGGAAGCCGCTTCTGCAACATAGATGATGAGGAAGAAGCCATAGAGATGCTGAACTTTGCCCTTGATAATGGTTTCTATTACTGGGACACGGCACACGCTTATGACAACACCATTGCACGCCCGGCAGGGCGTCCGAAACCTCCACGCTTGGTTTATAGCGAGGTCCGTCTTGGAGAGGTCTTGAAATACCGCCGAAAGGAAGTGTTCCTGTCTACCAAAGTTACGGCTCGTGAGCCTTTAAAGGCTCTCGCCGAAATTGAGGACAGCCTCAACCGTCTGCAGACAGACCATCTTGAAACACTCAAGATACATAGCGTCAATTCAATGGAAGATGTCGAGGAGATGAGTAAGCCGGGGCATCTCATTGACATCGTGCATCGAATGAGGGAAGAAGGAATCTGCAAATACATCGGTTTTTCCTGTCATGCCGATGCCTATGCCGCGAAGGCTATGTGTGACAGAGGGGACTTCGACTCGATGCTTATCGCCATGAACCAGTGGGACTCCAGTCACCTGTCTCCCCGCCAGCAAGTTGCTGTTCCTGCAGCAAAGGCTAACGGGATGGCTGTATTCCTGATGAAGCTGGTGCGTCCTAAGGAGAATCGCAAGGATATAAACATACCGGACCTTATCCGCTACGCCCTTTCCCTTGATGGGCCGGATGCAGTGTGCCTTGGCATGGACAGTATAGAAGTCGTGAAGTCCAACATTGAGATACTCAAGAATTTCCGTAAATTCAGCGCGAAGGAGATGCAAGAACTCTCCGAGAAGCTCGGACCATTTTATGTTTAGGGCGATATGAAAAAAGCAGTACTTTCAGTCATGGCACTGTTCCTGGTCTCTGTTCTTGCTGGAGCGGTAGACTTGAAGACCAGGATGGACTGGAAGATCAGTCCCTATACTGGTTACACCCGAGCTACCTGGGAAGAAATCTCCGAGAAGATCATCAGCGGTGTCATGAAGCGCGTTGATCCGCAGACAGGAATATTCACGTTCCCTGTCATGGAAGGACAGTATGATGCAGTGAGGGACCGTACTTCGGAAGAGCGTATCCGTGAGATGGAACGCATCCTTATAGGAGTTGTCTCCTATTATGTCGGCACGGGGGAAGAAAAGGTGCCTGGTTATAAGGGTTCTATCCTTCAGCCTTTCATCAACGCATTCATCCATGGGACCGACCCGACTGATCCGCTTTACTGGGGCGAACCGGCTAAAGCAGACCAGACCGGTTCAGGCTACATCCTTGGACTGTACCTGGCTCCTGATCGTTTCTGGGATCCTTTGACTGAAGTACAGAAGAAGAACCTTATAACCTACCTGGAGAAGAATTCCGTAAATGAGACATGGGATAACAACCACCATCTTTTCCATTTGGTTACCACCCGTTTCTTGGAGACTCATGGGGGAGAGGGCAATAGGGAAAGGCACACCAGAACCCTTGAAAGGCTTCTGGGCTGGTACAGAGGAGACGGATGGTACATTGATGGGAACAACCGTGGCTTCGATTACTACAACCTCTGGGGGTTCCAATTGTATTTGAACTGGATTCTCAAGTTCGATCCCGTTTGGGCTGACCAATTCGGGGACAGGATCCGCTGGAATGCCGCCCGTTTTATGGAAACAGCTCCATGGCTCTACTCTCGTTCCAGCGGTCATATTCCCTGGGGGAGGAGCCTTTCTTACCGTTTCGCTGCGGCAGGGGCCATCGGCTGGAACATAATCAACGGGGATACAACGATTCCCCCGGGACTTGCACGGCGTCTGCTTTCCGGAGACCTGAAGTACTTCATAGACAACGGTAGTCTGGCCGAGGACGGGCTCATGTATGTTGGCTATCGAGGACAGAACCTTGACTTGGCTGAGAGATATAATTCTCCCGGAGATCCGTATTTCGCGATGGAAGGCCTGTCTGTTCTCCTCCTGCCTGAAGACCATCCTTTTTGGACTGCGGTTGAACAGCCAGGTCCGTCCGATAACATGCCAGGCCGCAAGATAGTACATGGCGGTAATTTCGTGCTTAGCGCTCGTTCAGATGGGGATTCTCGTAACTATTTTGCCGGTCAGACCTTTGACAGGACTTACTGGCAGGCCGGAGCGAAATATCAGCAGGACGCGTATTCTGCGGATCTTGGTTTCTGCCTCTATGGTGATAACACCGACCCTACTGGGCAGGGACAGAGCGGCTACAAGGTAGACGACAGGGACTGGATGTATCACTGGAGGTCCACCGCTGTTCTTTTGGAAGAGGACCACATAGCCAGCAGTTACCCGATTGTACCGGATTATAACATGGCCAGGGACAAAGGAACTCCGGAGTTCGAGTGTGAGCATATTTATTCGCATGTGCTCATCGGGGACAAAGGTGAAGTGCATGTGCTTTGGCATGACTATCCAACTCCGGTGCGTCTGCGTCTGGGAGGCTATGGCATCAATGTGCCTTTCGGGTCGGTTCCGATTGAAAGCCGCGACGGTGGGATGCTGATAGTTTCTTCCGGGAACTATCGTTCTGTTTCCCGGCAGCTCTATGGCCCCGTGGGTACCCTTGTATGCAAATTCCTGCAGCCGCGCGAAGGTTGGAAGAATACCCACCTTTTCGGTGGGCTCGGAGCCTGGCCACAGTGGGAGAGTAAGGAAGGTGTTCCTCCATTTACCCCAGTGGTAATCTATGAAGACGGCTCCGCGCACGGAATCGTAGTACAACCATCAATAAGCGTGAACTCGACGAAGGAAGGTCTCAGTATCGTTTTTGAAGGTAAGACCTATGACATCAGAATAATCGACAAGTCTCTTTGATATGCGAAAGATTATTTTCACCATAGTTGTAACCCTGTTTGGGGCTGCTGCTTTCGCTGCCGTCCCCAACATATACGGGATTGCCAAGCTGACCTACAGGGTTTCTTCCATTGACACAGTCAGGGACTATTACGGCCGTTTTTTGGGTTTTGACGAGGCGTTCAGCTACTATTCGGAAAGAGGTAATGTTTATTCTTTCAAGGTAAATGACAGACAGTTCATAGAGTTTTTCGTTGACAAGGATGCCGTTTCCAGAAAGGAAAAACTTGTGAGTGTTTCCCTACATGTGGCTTCTGCTGATTCAATACGTGATTACCTCTTGGAAAAGCAATGGCCTGTTTCGGATGTTATCATCGATGGGGCAGGAGAGAAAGTCGTGACTACCCATGACGCTGATGGAAACCTTATTGAATTCGTAGAATTCACACAAGGAGGGAAACATCTGAAATGTTTGGGAGAGTTTCTGTCTGTCACTCGGATTTCCACACGTGTCCACCACGTAGGTCTGCCTTCTGACAAGCTTGACCGTGATGATCCTTTCTGGGTCGGTCTTCTCGGAGGAAAAGAAATCGTACGGTATCAGCAGTCATCTGGAGAAAGGGGGATCCATTATATCTCCATTGGGGTCGGTACTGAATGCGTAGAGCATTATTTTCCATCTGATAGTTCTTTCGGTCATCCCTGTTTCCAGACAATGGACATGCAGGAAACCTTGATGGTCCTTCATTCCCGCGGTGGTTATCCGATTTCGAAACCATCAATTGGAATGACGAATCGCTGGCTTCTGAACATCGTTTCTCCAGAAGGGACCAAGGTGGAGTTCACGGAGCCATTCACGTTACGTTGAAGATCTACTCCGTTTTACTTGAACACGGGGCGCTGAACGAGCCATTCGGGACGTGTGGTGGGTTCGCCCTTGTGGTTCACAAAGGTGAGGGTACCGTCTATTTCCTTCAACTCCATCAGCATCATCGGCCTGGGATGATAACTGCCTCTCAGGGGAATCAGCCCTTCACAATGGGTGTGCATGACCATGAACATCCGGCCCTGGCTGTCGGTTATGATTTCTCCGTTGTGACCGGCTCCATTAAGGATTGCTTCAGGATTGTCAGATTTAAGGACCGGGACGGGCTCGGGCCATTCTCCGTCCAGCCTGTCTGAAACGGACATGCACAGAGTGTAGTCAGCGGTGTTGTAATAGCCTTTGGAGCAGAAGAAATAGTATTTTCCTCCATATTTATAGATATAACCTCCTTCGTAGGCCTTGGTGATGTAGTGAGGCTTGCTGCCAGGCTTGTAACGGAGGCCGTCGCTTGTCAGTTCCCGGATGTAATTCCCTTTGCTGTTGACGTCTCCCCAGACCAGATATTGTCTACCGTCGTCATCCAGGAAGAACTGTCCATCCTGTGGAGTAGGATGATCCGGAGTACCTATATTCAGAGTGCCCGCATAGCGGAATTCTCCGTCAATGTCGTCAGCGACGCAGACTACCTGCCTGTCATTCTCCATCGAGACGAACAGGGTCAGGTACACCACAACCTTTCCGTTGATGACGGCCGGGCTCGGAGCCCAGTAATTGATGCGGCTTTTAGCTCCTGTCTTCATCGGATCCTTCTTTCCGTCACCGTAGGGGTCGTCAGGTGACGGGCCAGGGAACATATTCCTGTAAAACTCCCATTGGCAGAGATCGCGGCTTCTGTAGATCCGGATCGGGAAGCCAGTGGCAAAGCAGTAGAACCAGTCGCCTATTTTTACAACTGAAGGGTCTGCACAGTCAAAATCGGAGACGGGATTCATTATCAGGTCATTGCTGGCCAAGGCTTTCCTTGCGTTGAGGAAATAGGGCTCCGCTTCTGCAAATCCGTCATTCTTCGGCCCGTCCAGCCGGACAGGTACCCCGGTGCGACTGCTTTTGACGGCGGCAGAGAGGATCTCCATCACTATCATGTTGTTTTCCAGGGAGCAAAGGTCGAAGGGCTTTACGGTCAGTTCCCCCCTGACAGCTGCAGCGAGGTAGCGGAAAGGATTGTCAATCGGGGCGGCAAGGGAAGGCGCTTCGATGCCGGGTTTGCCGGCAGCGTCGGTAACGTGCTTCGGATCAGGCTGGTAAAGGAAGCCCTTCTTGCCATAGACGTACATGTCCTTGCGGTTGTAGGGCCAGCACCAGGATGCATTGATCTGGACGGTCGTTCCAGAATAGTCCAGGATAATCGTGGCATCGTCATCAACCTTGGGATAGACTTCCGGCTTGTTCTGCTTAAGGACAGCGTACACGCTGACGGGTCTTTGACCTCCCAGGATCCAGGTCGCCAGGTTTGCTCCGTAGCATCCGAAATCCATTACTGCGCCTCCTCCGTTGAGGACGGGATCAGTCAGCCAGTCCAGGAATTTCTTGCTGCAACCTATCTCCGAAGGGCCCTGGTGACCGTCGTAAACCTCAATCCTGTGGATGGGTCCGATCCTGCCTGCATCGGCCTCCTGTTTGATGTAATGGTTCGATGCGTACCAGGTGGTCTCGTAGTTGGTAAGAAGGAGTATGCCGTGTTTCCTTGCCTGAGCTTCCATCTCCTTGGCTTCATCATAAGTTGTCGCGAGGGGCTTTTCTACCATCACGTGGATCCCTCTCGGTGCGCAGGCTTGCACGACAGTGAGATGCTCCTTGATCGATCCGTAAGCGACAACGGCTTCCGGACGGGTCTCATCCAGCATCTTGCCAAGGTCTGAGTAGAAGAGATTCTCCGGAACAAGCCGGGTCAGGGAGTTTGAGTGCAGGTACCTCTCGTCGGCTTCCCAGACACCCACTACTTGGATGTCTCCCTGTCTGAGCTGGGACACAACGCCATTGAGATGGTCATGTGTAACTCCGGCGACTCCGATCCGGAAAGGTTCTGCAGCGGATGCTGTCACACAAATACCAACGTACAGCAGAAGGATCTGCAGGATCCGTTTGCCTATGTTTGCCATAATGTATGTGAATATATTCCTAGTAGCTGATCAGTGGCTTGGTCAGGGCTTCCTTGAGCTGCTCGTCGTAGCGCAGGCGGACCTTGATGCCGGCTTCCTGGAAATAGTAGCGGACCATTATCTCCTCCTCCACGAACGGCACGATTTCATCCTTTTTGAGGTTGAGGAAGGTCTCCTTGTCCATCTCCAGGGCTTTTTGTAGGGCGTCGACCTGGTCTTTCATGCTGTCAGCAAGGCCGTCCTTGTCAAGTTCCTTCTTGAGAAGGTCGAAATAGGTCTTGGCACTCGAGCGGTAGTCGAATTCCTTTGTCTTGGCGAAAGCCACGAAATCCTTCCAGTCAGCGTCGCTCATCGTCCAGTCCTCCGGAACGCTTTTGTGCTCCTTGACGAACTTGATGGCGTAGTCCTGGATGATCGATGAATAGACCAACGAATAGGTCAGGCGGCTGTATTCATGGCCTTTCACGATCACATCCGGGGTAATGCCGCCACCGTCCTTGACTATCCTTCCGTGGGCGGTCTTGAACTCATTGGCAAGTGAATCAGGAATATAGCCTACGCTTCCGTCTTCGTTGCGATGGGCATAATCGATGGCTTGGACGCAACGGCCTGAAGGGGTGTAGTACTTGGCTGTAGTGACCTTCAGCTGGCCATTGTAGGGCAGGGGCCTGATGCTTTGTACCAGTCCCTTTCCAAAGGTCCTGGTGCCCATGACGGTAGCCCTGTCAAGATCCTGGAGGGCACCGGTCACGATTTCCGAAGAGGAAGCGGAACCGGAATCGACCATCACGATCAAAGGAATCTCAGTGTCAATCGGTTCCGTGGTAGTCTTGTATTTTTGCTCACTGATTCCATTGCCTTTGGAAGAGACGACCAGCGAACCCTTGGGGACGAAGAGTGAGACGATGTTGATGGCTTCGTTCATCAGGCCTCCGCCATTGCCGCGAAGGTCGAGTACAAGTTTCTTCATGCCCTGCTTCTTGAGATTCAGGACAGCGTTACGAATGTCTCCGGACACATTTTCAGTGAAACCGCTCTGGTAGATGTAACCTGTCTCGGCATCGAGCATTCCTGCATATTCAACATCAGGGAGGTGTATCCTTTCGCGGACAACGTTTATTTCCACGATCTCGTCGGTGTAGACCTTCTTGACCTTGAACTTCACTGTCGTTCCTGGCTTCCCTTTCATCCTGTCGGAGCACTCCTGGCTCGTCAGTCCGTGGGTGGAAACTCCGTCGATCTCCATGATTTCGTCACCGCAGCGCAGGCCGTATCTCACGGCCGGAGAACCTGCGTAAGGCTCGTTGATGATCACGTTCCCATCCTTGTCCGGCTTGTAGATGACTGCTCCGATGCCTCCATAGCTCTTGCTTACCATCATCTGGAGGTCTTCATTCTCCTCTTCGGGGATGTAGACGGTGTAGGGGTCCAGGTCTCCCAGCATGGCATCGATTCCAGCCCTTTCTATCCTGTCTACAGGAAGGGAATCGACATAGGAGCGGTTGAGCTCCTTCAGGATTGCATTCTGGATTTCTGTCCATTTTCCGAGCTTGAAGCTCTGGGATTGTGCTGAGGCCATGCCGCTGGCAAGCAATGCCGCGACGGCCAGTATGATCGTTCTTTTCTTCATATCCATTTATCCGTCCTGCAAAAATACTAAATATCGTGCCATTCTGGTTTATTCAAAATGCACCTTGCAGACGGAAAGCATGTAATTGCCGTCAGGCGAGTCCTTGCCCTGGAAGAAGAGGTACACTTGTCCGTCTTCGTCCTGGAAGACTCCCGGGTGGCCGCTCTCCCCATGATTCCAGGTCCCCTCTTCTCCATGTGTGAACAGAAGGCCGTCGGGAGCGATCCTGGTAAAGTTTATTCCGTCAGTCGAAGTGGCAAGGCCTATCTGCTGTTTCTCGTGGTTGTAGGCTCCGGCGTAGAACATGTACCAGACACCCTTGTGCTTTATCACGGTCGGAGCTTCGATGCAGCTCATCTCCCAGTCCATGTCCGGCTTCAGGAAGGGGCCTTTCGTCGAAAGGAGGGTCCATTTGTCAGGACCGTAATCACTTCCATAGGGAGCTTCAGCCATGCCGAGCAGCTGGTAAGTCTTGGTCTCGTCCCTGGTGGCAAACATCAGGATCATCTTGTCTTTCACGCGGTAGACTTCGGCGTCGATTGACCTGTTGATGGACCAGGATGTCTCCGGTACGAAGACAGGAGTGTCGCAGGTGTTGGTGAAGGTGATTCCGTCTTCGCTGGTCGCATGCCAGATATTGTTGTTATTGGCCTTTTCCCACATGCGCTGGTAGAACATGTGGATCTGGCCGTCGATGACCTTGACGCAAGGGGCCACTGCTCCGTAGATCTTGTTGCCTTTGGAGTCTCTCAGATCCAGGTCGCAGACCCTGGTCCAGTTGACGAGGTCTGTGCTCCTGGCTATTCCGGTGTCCCAGCCATTATGCGCAGGTTCGGGGCTTACGGTTTTCTCATAAGACTTGATTGAATAGTACATCATGTACTCGTTCCCTTTACGGATGACTGTCGGATCCTTGGAAAAGGGGAGGACAGTCCTTGAGGAATCTCCGTAGAGCATGGGCATCGGCTCGAGGGTAACCTTTTGGATCTTAGGCCCGCAAGAAGAAAGGCATAATGCAACGGCTGCCGCAAGGATGATGATCTTATTCATGATTATTCGCTTTTCAACAAGATAGGAATAATCTTGCGAATAACAAAGCCAAGACGGCTATCCGTAGATCTCCCTAAGGACGGCGAGAGAACGGACGTTGACGGCCGATTCGGTGTGGAATTCGATGTAGCGGAGGATGGATTCGGCGATAGTGTTGCGGTCTACTCCTGAAAGAGGGTAGAGCAGGGCTTCGGCGAAGGGCAGTTTCAAGAGGAATTCCATCTGGGAGAGATGCTTGTCGGCAAACGGCGCCAGTCCGGAGGCATCCGGGTCGAAGCCGAGGACGGAGCATAGCCGCAGCAGGAAAAGGAGGTGGAAATTGGCGAAATCGCTCTGGAGTGCGTCAAGGGTAAGGATCTGCCCTTTCAGCCATTCGGCCAGACCATCCTCATTGGTCTGGTCCTTCACGACACGATATAGGACCTCGCTCATGAAAAGGGTCATGGTGTTCTTGTGGATATTGCAGCGGATCCCGTTCAAAGGGTTTACGCTCACGAAGTTCCGGGCGTACCAGAGGTCGGACTTTGGGTTCTCTGTGACCTCGGCCTGAAGGATATTCAGTGGCAGGAAGAGGGCCATCGCCGTCTTCGGGGTGACTTTCACCAGGAATCCATGGCGGCCGTATTCTGCACTCAGCGTGTGCAGGACTATGGAATTTTCACCAAACTTGGTGTGATTCAGGACTATGAGTTCGGCCTTGGATTTCATGAGTCAGATCCTTCGCTTTGCTCAGGATGACAGGAAGTGTTGAGGAAGGCGGCCATGGCTCGGAGGGCCTTGCCACGGTGTGAGATCTCGTTCTTCTGCTCCTCGGTGATGTCGGCGGCGGTCAGCCCGGGATATTCGTTGGGAATGAATATGGGGTCGTAGCCAAAACCCCCGCGGCCGGATTTCCCGCGGGCAATGGTCCCGTCCATAACTCCCTCGAATTGATGGACTTTCCCATCTAGGATGAGGGTTACCACGCTGCGGAACCTAGCCCTTCTGGTAGTAGAAGGATCGGCGGCCTCAAGTGCCTCAAGCTCAGAAAGCACCTTGTCCATGTTCTTTCCGAAATCCTTCGACTCCCCGGCATAACGTGCCGTATAGACCCCGGGAGCACCTCCAAGGGCTTCGACTTCCAGGCCGGTGTCGTCTGCGAAACAGTCGCATCCCTTTCTCTCGAAAATATATTCGGCCTTCTGGAGGGAGTTCTCCTCAAGGGTAGTTCCGGTCTCCGGGATGTCATCCGTCAAACCGAAATCCATAGGGGTGTATAATTCAAAGCCTTCCCCGAGAATCTCCGATGCCTCGCGCAATTTTCCCCGGTTGCCTGTGGCGAAAACGATTTTTCTTGCTTCCATGACTGCAAATATCCGAAAAAAGCGGGTTTATTCCTCTTAATTGGTTAAATTTGTAAGAATATAAAACAAGACCAACAATGGCAGTAGACTACGAGAAAGCGGGCGTCAGCCTGGAAGCCGGTTACGATGTCGTCCGGAGGATCAAGAAACATGTAGCTTCGACCTCGAGGCTAGGGGTAATGGGCAATATAGGTGCTTTTGGTGGGATGTTCGATCTCAGCGCCCTTAACATCAAGGAGCCTGTTCTCGTGAGCGGAACCGACGGTGTCGGAACGAAACTCAAGATAGCCTTTGCGATGGACAAGCACGACACCATCGGCATCGACGCTGTTGCCATGTGCGTCAATGACGTCCTTGCACAGGGAGCTGAACCGCTTGTATTCCTTGACTATGTCGCCCAGGGCAAGACCCGTCCTGAAGTGGTTGAGGCAATAGTCGCCGGAGTCGCCGAAGGCTGCCGCCAAGCCGGCTGTGCCCTTGTTGGCGGAGAGACTGCCGAAATGCCCGGCATGTATGAGGATGGGGAATATGACATAGCCGGCTACACAACCGGAGTCGTCGAGAAGAGCAAGCTTATAGACGGAACAAAGGTAAAGGTGGGTGACGTGCTGGTCGGAATCGCTTCCACCGGAGTCCACAGCAATGGGTTCAGCCTGGTGAGGAAGATTTTCAGTGACAATGGACTGGATCTCCATAAGGCTTATCCGGAACTCGGAACCGAAGAGCCCCTCGGCCTCGTGGCCCTCACTCCCACCAGGATCTATGTCAAGCAGGTCCTGGACGTGATCCACAGCCTGGACGTCCACGGAGTCGCTCACATCACCGGCGGCGGTTTCGATGAGAATATCCCCAGGATCCTCCAGGAGGGCCAGGGAATTGAGGTTCATGAAGGCACCTGGGAGATCCTCCCGATCTTCCATTTCCTTGAGAAATACGGTAAGATCCCGCACAGGGAGATGTTCAATATCTTCAACATGGGTATAGGCATGGTGCTGGCAATGGATGCAGCCCAGGCGGGCGAGGCTATAGACATCCTGGCCCAGCATGGTGACAGGGCTGCCGTCATCGGCAAGGTCACCGACAAGCCCGGAGTAGAGATTCTTCCTTTTTAGATGCAAGGTTTCGAGTTTTGTGGATTTAGAGAAGTGTAACTGAATGATTCGATTATGAAAACTCTTTTCCACAAACTCCTTTCCTCCTTCGGTGCTGTTGTGCTTGGATTTTTGGGTTTCTCTTCCTGTGGAGAAATCATTGACGGTCCGATTATGTGCGAGTATGGCACACCGCATGGCGAATTCAAGGTTGACATCAAAGTGACCGATGAGTCAGGTTCTCCCTTGAAAGACATCCATGTTTCACCAGTCATTCTGCATCCATCGAACTATGACATCAGACGACAGGAGTTGGGGGCTATTTTGACAGACGAATCCGGTAAGGCAGTCAAGATATATGACCATTACTGGATAGATGATGTCCGGGTGATCTTCGAGGACACTACCGGTGTTTTCGCAAAGGACAGTGCCGACTTCAAGCCTGTTCAGACAAAGGAAGGGGACAAGCATTGGTACACAGGGGAAAAGACCGTCTCCGGCACCCATAAACTCAAAAAGAAGTAATGGCAGAAGTATCGCTCAGAAGGAGGATTGCATTGGACATTGCGGCCTCCATCAGGAAGTCCGAGACGGCGGATCATCCGCTGCTGCAGCTCTTTTGGGAGAGTACTTTGCGCTGCAACCTGAAGTGCCGCCATTGCGGAAGCGACTGCAAGCAGATCGCGAACACGCCTGACATGCCCAAGGAGGACTTCTTCAAGGTCCTTGACGGAATAGCTACTCACACCGACCCCCATAAGGTCTTCGTCATCGTCTCCGGCGGCGAACCCACCATGCGCCCCGATCTCGAAGAATGTGGTAAAGGAATATATTCACGAGGCTTCCCTTGGGGCATGGTCACTAATGCCTACGGCCTTACGCCGGAAAGATATTCCCGGCTCCTGCGCTCAGGGCTCCATTCAATGACCATCAGCCTGGACGGCCTCCAGGAGAACCATGACTGGCTTCGTGGTATGCCGAACAGTTTCGAACGGGCCTCCAGGGCCATCAAGATGGTTGTGGATTCGAATGCCATCGCCTTCGACGTGGTGACCTGCGTCAACAGGCGCAATTTTTCGGAGCTTCCGAAGATCAAGGAGTACCTTATAAGCCTGGGGCTTAAGAACTGGAGGCTTTTCTCCATATTCCCGACCGGCCGTGCCGCCCAGGACCCTGACCTCCAGCTTCCTGCCGAGATGTTCAGGGGCCTTCTGGACTTCATCAAGGAGACCCGCAAGGAGGGCAGGATCAAAGCCAGCTTCGGATGCGAAGGTTTCCTTGGCCATTACGAAGGTGAGGTCCGGGATCATTTCTACACCTGCCAGGCCGGCGTGACAGTCGGCTCCGTCCTGATCGATGGTTCGATCTCTGCATGTACCAGCATCCGTTCGGACTATCACCAGGGTAACATCTACAAAGACGATTTCTGGGATGTCTGGCAGAACCGGTTCCAGCCCTACAGGGACCGTTCCTGGATGAAGAAGGACGAGTGCGGTGACTGCAAGTGGTGGAAATGGTGCGAGGGCAACGGCATGCACCTCCGTGACTCCGACGGCAAACTCATGCTCTGCCACATGAAAAGGATCACGGCGTAGCCATTCCTCTCTTCCTGAATAAGAAATATATTCCTACGATGATAAAGGGAAGGCTCAGGAGCTGTCCCATGTCCAACCATGGAATGTCAGTGAATTGTTACGAAAGATGCTGAAAAAAACCCTTTAAATAGCTAAATTTGTAAGTTAAGAAAATGATCATTTCATGAGGGCATTAATCAGTGTTAGCGACAAGACGGGCGTGGTTGAATTCGCCCGCGAACTTGTGTCGCTGGGTTGGGAGTTGCTTTCCACCAGCGGAACGATGAAGATGTTGAAAGAGGCAGGACTGCCCGTCACCAGCGTAAGCGACGTGACCGGCTTCCCGGAAATCTGTGACGGCAGGGTCAAGACCCTCCATCCGAAGATCCACGGAGCCCTTCTGGCCCGTCGTGACCTTCCGGACCACATGCGCCAGCTTGAAGAGAACGGGATCGAAACCATCGACCTCGTGTGCGTCAACCTCTATCCTTTCCGCGAGACGGTTGCAAAACCGGACGTGACGATGGAGGACGCCATCGAGCACATTGACATCGGCGGTCCCTCCATGGTCCGAAGTGCCGCCAAGAACTGGGAGAGCGTCACGATCGTTGTGAACCCCGAAGACTATGCGGTTGTCATCGACGAACTGAAAGCCGATGGCCACACCTCACGCGAGACCCGTCTCAAGCTGTCAGCAAAGGCCTACACACATACTGCCGAGTACGACATGGCCATCGCCTCGTGGATGCGCCCCCAGGCCGGACTTCCCGAGAAGCTTTTCCTTGAATATGACATCTGCCAACCGCTGCGCTACGGTGAGAACCCTCATCAGGAGGCCAAATTCTACAAGACCTTGAAGAAGGCTCCGTATTCATTGGCCACTGCCGAGCAGCTTAATGGCAAAGAGTTGTCCTATAATAATATACAGGACGCCAACGCAGCCCTCAATATCGTCCGTGAGTTCACCGATAAACCTTTCGCGGTCGGTCTCAAGCACATGAATCCCTGCGGTGCAGGTGTTGGCGAGACCATAGCCGAGGCTTGGACGAAGGCCTACGAGGGTGACAAGACTTCCATCTTCGGAGGCATCGTGGCCTTCAACCGCGAGGTCGATCTGGAGACTGCCCAGATGCTCAAGCCCATATTCCTTGAGATCGTTATGGCCCCTTCATTCGCTCCGGACGCCCTTGAGCTTCTCTGTACGAAGAAGAACCTGAGGGTCCTGAAGGTCGAGATGGGGGTCGAGGTCAAGGAGCAGTTGAGCTGCGTCAGCGTGAACGGAGGGCTTCTGGTCCAGAACCAGGACCTATCGGTCTGCCCTCTGTCTCTTGACCAGTGCGTCACCGAGACGAAGCCCACCGAGGAACAGATGCGCGACCTGGAGTTCACCTGGAAGATGGTTAAGCACGTCAAATCCAATGCAATCGCAGTCGGCTGCGGCGGTATGCTCCTTGGCGTAGGTGCCGGCCAGATGAACCGAGTCGGCAGCGCGGAAATCGCCCTGAAGCACGCTGTAGCCTTCATGCCGGAACAGCCGTCCGGTAAAGGCGATACTCAGCCGCAGCAAAGCGAGGATGGACTTCGCCGTGCCGGAGCGGCTGTCCGGCCGCAACTCGTGCTGGCCTCAGATGCGTTCTTCCCGTTCGACGACTGCGTGACACTGGCTGCCGAGTACGGCGTCAAGGCCATAGTCCAGCCCGGCGGCTCGATCCGCGACGAAGACTCCATCAAGAAATGCAACGAGCTAGGCATCGCCATGCTCTTCACCGGAGAAAGACACTTCAAACATTAGGAATATATGGGAATCAACGCTTTGCTACCTTGGAAGAACAGCAACGTCGAAATCGACAAGAAAGCCTTTGATGAATTCCGCCTCAGGATGTCCGCTTTGAATGACGCAAAAGTGCTTGTCGTCGGCGGAGGTGGTCGCGAACATGCGATAGTAGACGCGCTGTCCCGTTCGAGCCATGTCGGCAAGATATATTGTGCTCCCGGAAACGCCGGAATCGCCGCCCAGGCCGAGTGCGTCCCGATCAAAGACACTGAAATTGATAAGCTTCTGGAGTTCGTTAAGGAGAATGGCATCGACCTCACTGTAGTAGGTCCAGAGGCTTCCCTTTCAGTAGGAATAGTGGATGTCTTCACTGCCGCCGGCCAGCCGATTTTCGGTCCTACCAAGGCCGCGGCGACCATTGAGTCCAGCAAGGACTTCGCAAAGCGATTGATGGAGAAATACGAGGTGCCAACTGCAGCCTACAAGACTTTCGAGGATTACGGCCAGGCCCTTGACCATGTCCGTGGCGGCTCCTTCCCGGTCGTGCTCAAATATGACGGCCTTGCCGCCGGCAAGGGAGTCGTGATTCCCGAGAACTTCGAAGAAGCCGAGGCTGCCCTCAAGGATATGCTCCTCGACGACAAGTTCGGCCACGGAAAGGTCGTTGTCGAGGAGTTCATGACAGGTCCCGAGTTTTCCTTCCTGTGCTTTGTCTGCGGTGAGGAGGTTTTCCCGATGGTCCTGTCCCAGGACCACAAGCGTGCTTTCGAAGGTGACAAAGGCCCCAACACCGGAGGCATGGGAGCATATTCCCCGCTCCCTTTCATCACCGATGAGGATTATGAATATGCCCTTGAGCACATCATGAAGCCTGTTGCTGCTGGCATGGTGGCTGAAGGCTGCCCGTTCAAAGGCGTCCTTTACGGCGGGCTCATGAAGACTCCGCAGGGCATCAAGGTAGTGGAATTCAACTGCCGTTTCGGTGATCCTGAGACCGAAGTTGTCCTGCCGAGACTCAAGACTGACATATTCGAAATCTTCTGCGCCATCGCCGAAGGCGGTTCTGCTCCGGAACTACCGGAAGGAACGATTGCGATGGAAGGACTTACTGTCCCTGCTTCTGCAATGATGCCTGAGCTTAAATGGTCCGACGAGGCGACCCTCGGTTTCGTTCTGGCTTCAAAGGGCTACCCGGGCTCATATTCAAAAGGATTCGAGATCACAGGCCTCGAAGACGCTTTGGCAGATCCCGCCATCCGTATCTACCACATGGGTACGAAGGCGTCCGAACAGGCGAGTATGCCATCGACTGCAAAGTATGTTACAGCAGGAGGCAGGGTACTTATGGTGGTCGGTTCCGGAAAGGACCTTAAGGAGGCCAGGGACAAGGCGTTGGCGGCTGTGAGGAAGATCCAGTGCGAGAATCTGTTCTACCGGACTGATATTGGGCATTGGGTGCTGTGAGATTCTTTGCTTCGCTCAGAATGACAGAAGCCCATAATGATTGAAAGGCACTTTAGTCGTGTCTATACTGTTTTTCGTAAGTTGTTGAAGTACAGGGAATAACAAAAAACGCATGGGTTAATTGTCTAGGCGATTTTAGGAAGTGATTGAATAATAATAAGTTGTAAAATACGATGGTAATAAGCGGAAAAGAACTGGCGGCCAAGTTGAAGGCCGAGATGGCGGAGCAAGTGGCTGAATTCCCCAGGAAATACGGCAGGGTGCCACATCTGGTGGTGATCCTGGTCGGGAACGATCCGGGAAGCCAGACTTATGTCCGCAACAAGGAGAAGGCCTGTGACGTAGTCGGCTTCAAGCACACCACCTACCGTCTCCCGGAAGACACTCCTGAGCAGGAAGTCCTCGACAGGATCGCAGAACTCAATGCAGATGACTCTGTCGACGGAATCCTGGTACAGCTGCCGCTCCCCAGGCACATCAGTGAGACCAAGGTTATCGAAGCTATCGCCAAGGAAAAGGACGTGGACGGATTCCACCCGCTGAATACCGCCGCCCTTTGGCAGAAGCGCCCCAACAACACTTGTGTCGTCCCCTGTACACCCATGGGCATCATCAAGCTTCTGGAGGAAGGGAATGTCGAGATCGCTGGCAAGAAAGCGGTCGTTCTCGGCAGGAGCCAGATCGTAGGGCTGCCTATTTCCAAGCTGCTTCTTGACAGGAATGCGACCGTGACCATCTGCCACTCCCGCACGAAGGACCTGGCTGAGGTTACCCGCCAGGCAGACATCCTCGTGGCTGCTATCGGCAAGGCCAAGTTCGTCACGGGCGACATGGTCAAGGAAGGGGCGGCCGTGATCGACGTCGGAATGGACTTGGACGAGAACGGTAAGCTTTGCGGCGACGTGGACTTCGCCTCAGTCGAACCGAAGGCATCCGTGATCACTCCAGTTCCAGGTGGAGTCGGACCGATGACTATCTGCTGCCTGATGTCCAACACTATCCAGTGCTTCTTGAATCGATTCACACAGAAGTAATTTTGTCTTTCTGCGGATTATTTCCAATCTTTGTAATAACGGCAGGGAATAATCTTTTACAAACCGTACAATATGAAGAGAATCGTCAGTTTTTGGATGATGGCCGTAGTGGCTGTCGCCATGGCTGTGCCTTCCATGGCACAGGACAAGACCGTCAAGAAGATCATCGAGACGGGAAAGAATGACAATCAGGTGATGGTCCACGAGAACCATCTGGCCAATTACATCGGAGGCCGTCCTGTCGGATCTTCCGCCTTGACTCATGCTGAGGCCTGGGTCAAGGAACAGTTTGAATCCTGGGGCCTTGAAGTTATGGTCCAGGAAGCCGGAGAAATCAATGTCGGTTTCGACCGTGGTCCCTGGTATGGACGCATGCTCAGCGAAGACGGTTTCCCTCTTCACTTCGGAACTCCTGCCTACACGGCTCCTACCCGTGGCAAGCAGACTGGCCATGTGCTTGTTGAGCCTCATTCAAGGAGAGAATTCGAGAGGATGAAAGGTGCTCTCAAGGGTGCCTGGGTTCTTCTTGATGCACCTTCCACCGGCATGGCGATTGACTGGTCCGACAAGGCCAACCAGGACCGCGCCGAGATCATCAAGCAGAACGAGGAGATCGATCGCCAGAACATGGAGATCCGTCGTTACAACATGACTCACAGGGATGAGACTCCCAAGGAGATGCTTCCCTACAAGCAGGTAACCGCCCCTTTCTACAAGGAGATGGTCGAGGCCGGAGTCCTCGGTTTCATCCGTTCGGCAGCAGTTCCGCTCAGGGTCATGTATGACCGTGCCAACTGTTACAACATCACGATGGAGAACCTGCCCACCGTCTGCGACATCTGCCTGGACGAGGCACAGTTCAAGGTTATCAAGGAGAAGGTCCTGCGCAAGGACATCTTCCAGCTTGAGTTCGACATCCGCAATCACTTCTTCCGTGGACCGGTCAAGTACCACAACATCATTGGCATCATCCGTGGAAGCAAGTATCCCAATGAATATGTCCTTACGGGTGGCCATCTTGACGCCTACGACAACGGAACCGGTGCTGTCGATGACGGCAACGGAACGAGTCTCAACATGGAGGTCGCCAGGCTTCTTGCAACATCCGGTGCGAAGCCGAAGCGTTCGATAATGATCTGCATCTGGACAGGTGAAGAGTACGGACTGCTCGGTTCCAAGTTCTTTGTCGAGAACAAGACCGTTCCTCTTGAGAAGATCTCCAACTACATCAACCGTGACGGTGGCCCTCTCATGTCTACTGGCGTGACTGTCCCTCCTGCAATGTACGATGACTATGTTGAAATCTGCAAGCCTATAATGAATCTTGATCCTGAGGTTCCTTTCACTGTCAACAAGCGCCCCGGTGAGCCCCAGCCACGTCCGAAGAGCGCAGGCGGCAGCGACCATGCCTACTTTGCAATGAACGGAGTTCCCACGATCGGTTTCCAAGAGTCTGATCCCAAGGGCTACAATTTCGAGTACCAGGAGATCTGGCACACAGAAAGGGATATCTACAACAAGGTCATTCCTGAGTACATGGAGCATTCAGCTACAGTGACTGCAGTGGTAGTGTACGGCCTTGCCAACCTGGATCACCAACTCTCCCGCCAGGGGCTCTACAAAGAATAGTTACACCTTTTTGAAAACTCTACAATAACTCTATATCACCCCTAACAGAGTGGCCTGCATCGCCGATGCGGGCCACTCTGTTTCTCTACATGCTTTTGAATTTTAGTCGTTAATTACTATAATTACATGTGCAATATAGATTTATATGGGACTCTTCGACATATTCTCAAGGAAGAAGGCTGACAACCTTATCGGGAGCATTGACAAGCTTCTTGGCATAGTGGATCATTCCCTGCTGCTTTTCCGCGACGGTGTAAAGAATTACCTCTACAGGGATGAATCGGACTTCATCGAGAACCTCACCTCAATGGCCTCCCTGGAAACCGAGGCAGGTGCAATTATCCGTGAGATAGAAAGTACGCTTTATTCCCGTGGCTACCTGATCCGCTCCCGCGGAGACATAATGCGTCTTCTCGAGCGTTTTGACCACATTATTTCTATAATAAGCGTTGATCTGGTCCAGTTTGAGATTGAAAGTCCCAATGTCCCCGCTGGACTGCGCAAGGAATTCGTCAAGCTCAGTGAACTTGCCTCTTTGGCTGTCGAAAGCACGATACCCGGGACAAAGGCTTATTTCACCAGGCCTGGAGACGTGGCTGAGACCACGGACAAGGTCTATTTTTATGAGAAAGAAGCGGTCAAGCTGTCACAGTCGATCAAGCGTACTGTTTTCCACAATATGGTCAACGACTTGAAATTAAGTGAAAAGTTCCATCTGCGTTATTTCGCACTTCACATCGAAGACTTGGCCAAGGCTGCCGTGAAGGTTGCAGAACAGCTCTCAGTCATGGCAATCAAGCGGTCCCTGTAAAGAATCATGGAAGCCTACCTGTACATCATCGCATCCATCCTCCTGGCAGGTTCGCTGCCTGTCCTCCGGGATCTTCCGGTGGTCAATGGCAGCATCCTGGCTTCGGGAGCCGGAGAGCGGTTGTCCATAAGGTATCTATGGCCTCTTCTGATGCTTTCCTGCCTGGTACTACCATTCTTTATTGATTATTCTCCAGTTTCAGACACCGCTGCAGGTCTTTATCTCCCGGATTCGACAAGACTTGTCCTTCCCGTAGGCCTGGCAACCGCAGGAGCATCGATGATTGCTGAATTGTTCTGTCGTTTCCCCGCAGTCCCTTATGCTTTCATCGCTTCTCTCGCCGGAATGTCTCTCGCCTTGAAAGGCAGCATAAACCCTTCAACAGCCTGTTCATATATTCTTTCATGGATGGCTGCCCCACTGCTTTGTGCCCTTCTGGCAGCAGGTATTTACAGGCTCTATGCCATTTCCTACCGCAACCGGACAATCCATCTTGCTATCTTGGATGCGAGACTGCAGGGAGTTTCCATCCTGGCATCGTTCCTGCTTCTGGTAGCATATTCATTGAATAATTCTATCCTATTCACATATATTACCAAAGCGGCACCTTTTTCAGGTGTCCTCGGCGCATGCATTGCTGCAGGCTGCGCTCTAGTCCTTTATCCTTTCATGCATAGGGAAGTCTCCATGGCAACTTGGGACATTGCTGATTACGACCTTGACATCAACACACAGTCCATTTCCTCGGTGATCATTTCCATGGCTGTGGTTTTTGTCCTTTTCTCAACTCCGCTTCCCGCCTTTGCCGGAATGGCTGCGACCCCGCTTCCTGTCGGTTTACTGTTCATTGCCGCCCTCTATGGAATCAGTGTGGCCCGCCAGCGCGCCCTTATCCATGGCAGGGAGATTCTGAAGACCCTTGCTTCCTCGTTCCTGTCTCCTGTCCTTGCCCTTATGTTTGCATATTGCCTGGTAAAGGTGATGGAAGACGGATCGATCGTAGGTACGGTTTTCGTCCTCGTCCTGGTTTCACTCTTTGCCGGCGGAGTTTTTCTGTTTCGCTGGCAGAAAGGGCGGGACCTTCAGAAACAGATCCTTCATTCCCGTGAGCAGCAGGTCTACACGACACAGAAATCTCTTTCCGCCCTGGAAGTCAAGGCTGAAATGACTGAAAAGGACCTGCTGAACAAGTTGGATCTCAAGCGTAAGGAACTGGTTGATTTTGCCTTGAACATCGGAGACCAGAAGAAGTTCATGGAACAGTTCTACGAAGACCTTCGCGGAGTGCGTTCGCTTCCTGACGGAGAAGAAAAGGATGTGAAGATTGACCAGCTCCTGTCTTCGCTCCGGGAAAGAATGTATTTCACAAGGGAGATCAATGACTTCTATGCCCGCAGCGAGGTCCTGCACAGGGACTTCAACCTCCGCCTTACGGAGGCCTATCCCAATCTCACTGAAAATGAAAAGAAACTGGCGAACCTGCTGCGCCAAGGCTTTTCCAGCAAATACATTGCTTCCCTTATGAATATCACCCCAAAAAGCGTAGAGATAAACCGCTACCGCCTGCGTTCCAAACTGGGACTCAGCCGGAGTGACAATCTTATTAAATTTATAAAATCCATATAGTTAATCAATTACCTAACTAATCATGCGTAAGATACCTTTCATAATCGCGTTGTTGCTGCTGGTGGTACCTGCAGCCTTCGCCCAGAAGAAGCCGGTCAAGTACAACCAGTACGGCGTGGCTGTCCAGTCCGATCGCCTGGATGTTGAGGCTCAGGATGGAATCCTGGTTCTCGAGTCACCCAATTCAGGCTACAAACTCTGGTTTGATATCCGTGCCCAGGCAGACGGGGCAGTGTTCTTCGGAGCTCCCGACTATGCCGACCAGATCGGAAACGGAGTACAGATCCGTCGAGCCCGTTTTGCAGTCAAGGGCCAGATCGACGAAAACTGGTATGGAGAATTCGACATGGACCTTGCAAATGGCCTTGCCGAGCTGAAGGATGCAATTGTCCGCTATACCGGCGTTAAATATCTTGACCTTCAGGTCGGTAATTTCAAGGAGAATTTCTCGATCCAGCGTAACACCACATCCCGTTACCTTCAGTTCATGGAACGTCCTATGGTCTGCTCTGCCCTGTCACCGTCCCGTCATCTCGGAATCAATGCCAAGTACGCAAAGGACTGGCTCTGGTTCTCTGCCGGAGCGTTCTCACAGGTCATTGCCGGGGCTGAGGAGTGGACCAATGTGGCTGACAACAACAAGGACTTCGGCCGCAATTCAGGTTATTCCCTGACCACAAAGCTGGTTTTCCGTCCCCTTTACAAGCTTGACAATGCCAGCCTCCACATTGGCGCTGCTTATTCCTATCGCACCACCACCACCGATCTTGCGACAGGAGAGTGGGGAACTTACCGTGCCAGCGCCCGTAATTCCACTTCGATCAACCGCAAGAAATACCTAGACACTAACAACCTTCCCGGTTTCGACCACAACAATCTATGGACAGTAGAGCTTGCAGGTCACTGGAACGGCCTCCGTTACGAGGCTGCCTACATTGGTGACAATGTCCGTTTCAAGCCCGATGCAGCCGATCCCGAGACCAAGAACTTCGGAGGATGGTACGTCCAGGCCGGTTATCTTCTTTTCGGTGGAAAGCAGCGCTATGATGCAAACGGTGGCAAGTACACCAAGATCAAACCCGTCCGTAAGTTTGGAGATGTCGAGCTCTGCGCCCGCTATGAGACTTGCGACCTCAATTTCGGCAATGTCTACGGTGGAGCTTCCGAGGCTTATGCACTTGGACTCAACTGGTGGGTGAACAACAATGTCAAGATGCAGCTCAATTACCAGTTCAACAACAATGACCGTTATGCAAACGGCAAAGACAAGCTCAATGTTGGCTTGGATTCTGCAGGCAAGCCTACCAAGGACTACAAGAAAGTTGTTGCAGCTGATGGAAAGGCTGGCGTCGACTACCACATGCTTGCCTTACGCTTCGAAATCGACTTCTAGTATCGAATTTTAAAAGACACTGATTATGAAAAAGATATTCTTTATTTCTGCAGCGGTCCTTCTGGCACTCACCGGATGCGTGAAAGACGAAATGTTCAAGGGCCCTTCGACAATCGAGAAGGTGGTCTTCAGTCCGGAGGCTCCTACCTCCATAGCTCCGGTCCAGGTGACCGCTACCGTGACAGGCCTCCAGGCCGTTACATCTGCGACTCTCAACTACAATGGAGGTACTGTGACCATGAACGGATCAGGAACCAGTTTCACTGCAACGATCCCTGCAATGGCTGACGGAACTGAAGTGAACTTTACTGTGGTCGTCAACAACGAAGCCGGTTTCACTACCACCTCTGACAAATATTCCTACAAGGTTGGCGATCCTGCCACGGATTGGTCGAAACTCAAATTGAACGAAGTCTATGGTGCGGGTGCCGACGAGGAGAAATTCTTCGAGCTTTATAACGGCAGCGATTTCCCCATCAAGCTTACCGGTGTCACCATCAGCAAGGACGAGTCCAACTGCTGGACCGGAATCGACGGTGAGGTTGTGCCTGCCAAAGGCTATTTTGCCATAATTGGAGCAAAGGGTACGACTCCGAGGGGATTCTCCAGCGGTTTCTCTTCCAAGAAGAGCGTCCTGATCGAGCTGTTCGACACCAAGGGCAACAAGATCGATTTCTTCCAGCGTGGCGAGAAGATGGATTCCGGCGAGTGGGGAGCCTCCCTGCCTAATAACAAGGGATCATGGAGCCGCATTCCGGATGGAAGCGGTAAATGGATGCAGACGGATGCCTTCACTCCTGGTAAAGCAAACTCAACCTCAGGCAACGAAGATACTGATGTAAAACAATAACATATTAATAATCAACAAAGTATGGCAGAACTTAAAATCGGCGAGCAGAGCAAGCCTCGCTTTGAATTCCGGAGCTTCGGTCAGTGCTTCTGCGAAGCACACAAGAGAATGGCCCGTCTTTCCGTCCCCGTCCCTGAGAAGGTCTGGGAGAGGGAGAGTGATGAGATCTACATCATCTCGGCCAAGAACGACATAAACAACACCAAGATACGTAACGGCAAGATGGACATCAAGACCTACGTCCAGACTGTCGACGGTCTCGAGCAGTGGAATCCCCTCATGAAAGGTGAGTTCCCGATCTCCCGCGAGGTGCTGGAGAAAGAGGTTTTCCCGGCCTTCATGGTCGAGATGCCTGCCCTCACGAAGGACACATATACCTACGAAGAGTTTATCGCCATGGTCAAGGCCTGTCCTGACCTCGCTGCTGTCCGTGTCCACAAGCAGCGCTTCGGCTACATGGTCAACAATACCATCTGTGAAGTGGGCAATGTGCTCATCAATGGAGCCAAGGTCGTGACCATCAACTCGGAGTCCACCGAGATCGAGGATATCAAGAAGACCATTGCCGACTGCGGTCTTGAAGGAGTCGAGAACATCAATTACCTCCAGGCGATCAAGAGGGTGATCGGCATGATAGATAAACCTTTAGCAAACGAATAATATTATGGCCCAGGAAATAGAAAAGAAATTTTTGGTCAAGGGGGACTTCAAGGGTGAAGCCTTCAAGGCTACACGCATCACCCAGGGTTACCTCTGCAGCGTCCCGGAGAGGACTGTCCGCATCAGGGTAAAGGGTGATAAAGGATTCATCACAGTCAAGGGAATAGGCAATGCCTCCGGCGCCTCCCGTTTCGAGTGGGAGAAGGAAATTCCTGTGGATGAGGTCAAGGCCCTTCTCGACCTTGCCGAGCCCGGCGTAATCGACAAGACCCGTTACCTTGTCAAGAACACCGACGGTAAGCATACTTGGGAAGTTGACGAGTTCTACGGCGACAACGACGGACTGACCGTCGCCGAGGTGGAGCTTGCCGACGAGAACGAGCCCTTCGACAAGCCTGAGTGGCTTGGAGAGGAGGTCACCGGCGACCCCAAGTACTTCAACTCGATGTTGATGAAGAACCCTTACAAGAACTGGAAGTAACCATGGTTGCAGATATCGGGACAAAGGCGGCTCCGGCAAAGTTCGATCCGCTGGACATGAACAACTACAAGATCGAGAAACTGCCTAAGATGCAGAAATCCAAATTCGAGATCTGGATGGCTCGTCTGGGAGGTCCTCTGGCGATAGCCGCCTTTGTCTGGATATGCTGGTTCTGCCACATCGGCTTCATTGACAATCTTGACCAGAGCGGCCTGGCCGCAACGGCCCAGAAACGCCTGGGCGTACTTGGCCTTGATGGATTCATCCGTGCCAATTACGCGATGCTTGCGATCTTCGTGGCGAGCCTGATCCTTTGGATGACCGAGGCTCTTCCGAATTACCTGACATCCCTCCTGCTGATCCTTGGCGTGGTTCTCTTCAATGTGACTACTCAGAAGGAAGCCCTGGCCCAGCTAGGCCATCCGGTGATGTGGCTGAACATACTGAGCTTCGTTCTGGCCTCGATGCTTGTAAAGACACAGTTTGCCAAACGTCTCGCCCTTGCGTTCGTCATAAAGTTCGGTAAGAGCGCGAAGGGCGTACTCTGGAGTTTCCTCGTCATCAATCTGGTGCTTTCGGCCTTTATCTCAGCGACAACAGTCAAGGCCACTATCATGCTCCCCATCTTCATGGTGATCTGTGCCATTTACGGAGCATCTGACGGCCATCGCAACAATTTCGGGCGCAATCTCGTGATCCAGAACCTCTTCCAGGTCAACATCGGAGCAAATGCATTCTACACCGGTTCCGGCGCTCACCTGCTGGCGATCTCCCTGATTGCCGGTTTCCTCGGATCCTGTGATTTCGGGTATGCCGACTGGCTGGTCGCCGTAGGTCCCATGAGCGTCATCATCCTTATAGTCGGACTTCTGGTCGGTATGTACATATTCTTCCCCATGAGAAAAGAGGAGCAGAAGCCCCAGATTGAGGGAGGAATAGAACGACTGAAGGTCGAACTTGACTCCATGGGCAAGATGAGCGCCCAGGAGTGGAGGGCCGTCTGCATATTCATGGTGGTCCTTTTCCTCTGGGTTACAAAGGGGACCTTCCATAATATTGACGAGACGATAGTGGCCTTGATCGGAGCCTGCCTTGCCTTGCTTCCCGGGATTGGAGTGGTCAAGTGGAACGACGTGGACATCCCATGGCACCTGATGCTTTTCTCTGCAGGTGCTTACGTTCTCGGCAGCGGACTCAATGCCACCGACCTGCCCAACACCATGGTCAATGCCGCCTTCGATTCGATGGGCATCACATCCGGAACTCCTTATTGGGTTCTGTATGTAGTCCTGACCTTCCTGATGATGTATTCAGGACTGGTGTTCCAGAGCAAGACCATCCGCACCATGGTCTTCGTACCTATCGCATTGGGAGTCGAGCAACGTTTCGGCTTCATGCCCATGAGCCTTGCCCTGCCTGTCTCAATGCTGATAGAACACTGCTATGTGCTTCCTTTCAACAGCAAGCCGGCGGCCTTGCTGTACAACACCAACCAATACAGCCAGACGGACGCTTTCAAGTTCGGCATCACCATGATGACCTTCTCCTGGCTGCTTATCCTTTTGTTCGGCCAGACCGTCCTTAAGTGGCTGAGCATTACTCCTGGTCTATTCTAAACCTTTTCTGACATGATTATAGAGTGGAATTTGATACTTAGGATTTTCGTGGCCGGCCTTCTGGGCGGTGCCATAGGTTTTGAACGTGAATTCAGGGCCAAGGAGGCCGGAGTTCGAACCCATTTCATAGTGGCCCTCGGCAGCGCCCTATTCATGATCATTTCGCAATTTGCCTTCACCGGCCAGTTCGACCATGCCAGGGTCGCTGCCCAGGTGGTTTCAGGAATAGGTTTCATCGGAGCGGGAGTGATAATATTCCAGAAGAATGTCATCAGGGGCATCACCACGGCTGCAGGACTCTGGGTCGCAGCTGCCATCGGTCTTGCGTGCGGTGCTGGGATGTATACCCTGTCCGTAGCGGCCATGCTCCTGACAATCTTCTGCCTTGAAGCTATGCATTTCATTACGAACAAGTACAGCGAGCGGATTCTTACCGTGTCCTTGTCCCCGGTCACCAGCGAAAGACTCCTTGAATTCATGGATGCTGCCAAGGCCGACAAGATAGAGATAGATTCCTTCATCGTCACTGATGACAAGGCGATCCTCCAGGTCCGCACCAGGCTTCTCCAAAGCACCGAGACTTCGAAGAAGATCCTGTCCCTCGGCAAGGATCTCAAGGTTGAGATTTCCTGACCTGACCGTTAGCTTATTCAGGAATATGGAGGCTTGGATGTTCCAAGACCTCCTGATAAAGTGTTTGCATTTTGCCTGGGTGAGGAATTTCGGTTTTTGAATCGGAGGCAGTATATTTGCAAGTTCGATAAAAAAACTAGCAGATGAGAATCAAGTACATCGCTGCGGCTTTGGTTGCCGTATTTTTCTGGGGGATAAGCCTCTCTGCACAGACTCCGGAAGAAATCGTCAGAAAGATGTCCGAGCAGTTGGACAGGGCTGATGCTGAGGGCATTGTTATGGATTTGAATATGAAAATGCCGGTTGTAGGGTCATTCACTACCCATAACCTGGTTCGCGGAGACAGGATGAAGTCGACCGTTACCGGAAAGGGTAAGAAAGTCATCATGTGGTATGACGGGACTACCAACTGGGTTTATGACGAGCAGGCCGGAGAGATTACGGTTTCACCTCAGAAGCAGTCTGATTCACAGAAGGATAATTCTGATATGAAAGCCTTCGATAGCATTACCGATGGTTATGACTTGGTCCTCGAGAGGGAAACTGCCGATGCCTGGTACATCCTCTGCAAGAAGTCAAAGTCCAACAAGGACAAGGACGATCCAGCCAAGATGGACCTTGCGGTGTCAAAGGCTACCTATCTTCCCATTTATCTTCGTATGAAACAATCCGTGGTGTCTGTCAGTATCGAGAAGGTCTCCATCGGAGTGTCCGAGAAGAGCGTAACCTTCAATCCGGCTGAATATCCCAATGCTAAGATAATCGATAAGAGGTAATCTCCATGAGACTTTATTTAATTGCTATCCTTTCCCTTCTTGGCAGCGTCGCTGCCTGGTCACAGGAGAAGCCTGTGTATTTCACCACCGAACAGTTGCCTGACCTCGTCAAATGCCTTCCGTCCCCTCCGGAAAAGGGCAGCCCCGCCTTCAAGCTGGATGTCCAGCGCTACAAGTGGGGGAAGCAGGAGAGAAAGGATCCGGTGCGTGCTGAAATGGCCTGCAGGGATGCTGTCTGGACTTATGAAGCCCTGTTGGACGAACTTGATGAGCATTTCGGCATGGCAGTGTCCGAAGCGAAGACTCCGGCAATCTGGAATGTACTTGAAAGGAGCCTGCGGACTGTAGACCAGATCAGGGTTGCTCCAAAGGCGTGGTTCAAGCGCATCCGCCCTTTTGAATATTTCAAGGAGGAGACCCTTACCGGTGAGGATGACGAACTGCGCGGGGAAGGAAGCTATCCATCCGGCCATACCATCCGTTCCTGGCTTGCCGCCATGCTCCTTTCGGAGGTGAATCCAGCCGTAGCTGATTATGTCTATGCGAGGGCTTGGGAATATGGTAACAGCCGTGTGATAGCCGGGGCCCATTGGCAGAGCGACGTGGACGCAAGCCGCGTCGCAGCCAGTATCGGTTTTGCCAGTCTTCAGACGAGTCCTGAATTCCAGGAGGACATGGCGGCTGCCCGGGAAGAGTTTTCCCGCCTTTCGATAGGCCGGGATTATTTCGTGAAGATCACCGAGGTTGTGCCGGATGTGATACTGGAGATAAGATATTTCAGCACCTACAACTTTGTAGGCAGCCGGGTTGACGGTTACAAGGCCCCCACCGCTTTGCTTACCAAGGAGGCGGCAGACAGCCTCAGGGCTGTCAGCGATGATTTGATGTCCCAGGGCTACAGGCTCAAGATATATGATGCCTACCGTCCCCAGGAAGCAGTTTCGCATTTCGTCCGCTGGGCCGCAGACCGTACGGATACCCTGATGAAGGCTCCCTTCTACCCTGACCTTGACAAGGGTGTTCTTTTCGAGCAGGAATATATCATGGAGAAGAGCGGCCATTCACGTGGCTCAACCGTTGACCTGACAATCATTGATGCCGTCTCGGGAAAGGAAGTTGACATGGGAGGAACCTTTGACTGGTTCGGCCCCGAGAGTCATCCTGATTTCTGTGGCAATCCGGAAACCGGAGAATATACCGGGGACAACCACAAGAGTCCTGTGGGCCGGAGCATCACCCCTGAGCAATTTGCCAACAGGATGATCCTCCGCAAGGCCATGCTCCGCCATGGTTTCAAGCCCCTCGACAGTGAGTGGTGGCACTTCACGCTCCGCAATGAGCCCTTCCCGGACACCTATTTCACCTTCCCCGTGGACTGAGTCTTCTGACTGCCCAGACTGACATTCTCTTCTTCGTGGGCTTAGTCTTCTGATCAGCCCAGATTGACACTTTTTGTAGACTGAGTCTTCAGGCAGCTCAACCTGACATTCACCTTCCCTGGATAGAGGCTTTGTGATGGCCTGCAGCGGATGCCGGCCGGGAAGGCGAGGCGAAATCGGCAGGCCTTCCCACCTGATACCTAGCCCAGGTCCCTAAAGCAGACCCTCCGTGGGAAGGCGATTATCTTATAGATTAGCGGTTTTTACTTGATCAGCGGGATTTTACTTGGTATATAGCCCCATCCTCCGGAACGTCACATCTCCCTCAATCAGGTTCGGCCCGTCAACATTCACATCTTCGCGCGAGAGTACCAGCTTGTCCTTGCTGCACTCCTTCACATAGTACCGTGCTGCTGGCGTATAGGCCGCTTTCCTGTCCTCTTGCATAAAATCGTGGTCCAACTCAAAGAGGTAAATTTCCGGCGTGGAACTGCCGACTCCGGGATAACCGTTCTGATGTTGTTGGTAGATGTACTTTGCCTCCGAGTCTCCAGAGAATACATCAGATACGTATATTGTCAGGATAAACGGATCCTGGCTCTCCTTGTTGATGGTCGAGAAGGTCCATATCACCAGCCCCGCATCCTGCACTCCTTCCGGATATACCTTCTCCCAGCTTCCTTCCAGATTATCTGCCAGGTTAATTTCAGGAATCAGTTGTTTCTCACACCCGCACAGCCCTGCCACCAGCAGCGCCGCGCAAAGAACAGTTCTAATTATCTTTTTCATTTTTCAAGTTTTCTTATTAAACACACAAAAGTACTAAATGCTGCTTCGATTATCAGATTTTTTCAGATTCTGAGCGAAACGAAGGATCTATTCATTCTTCAACGATTCCACCGGGTTCGTGCTGGCGGCTCTCAAGCTCTGGAGGGTAACGACGGCCATGGTAATGGCAGCGACGGCCAGCAGTGAAGCGAGGAATATCCACGCAGGGATAGGAGCCTGATAGGCAAAACCTTTTCGCCATGCGGCCATCAGCCAGTAGGCCATTGGCGCTGCGATTACGAAACTCGCACCTGCCATGATGAGATACTTTTTGTTAATCATCTGGAGGATGCTGCCCACGGTGGCGCCATTCACACGTCGTACGGCTATCTCCTTGCGGATAAACTGCGTTTCAAAGAACACCAGGCCGATGATGCCGATGATGGCAATCAGCAGGGCCACAAGGGAGGCGATGGTGATGAGTTTCCCCAGCGACTGCTCGCTCTGGTACATGTTCTCAATCCATTCGTCAAGGTGTCGGACTTCCACCTGGTCCGGCTCACGAGTAGGGTCAAAGGTGCGTACCGCTTCTTTAATGTAGTCGGAAACTTCCTTGAAGTTGGCTCCGGGAGCGGTCTTCACATACATCATGCTGAAGTCCCTCCACGGCGTCTTCCCCCAGATATAGAGTGCCAGCGGTCCCATCGCATGCTGCAGACTCTTGAAATTGAAGTCCTTCACGATGCCTACAACTTCAGAATTGTCCACATGTCCTCCGACCAGGCTACCCACATGAAACTGAGGATACATCTGTATAAATGTTTCATTGACAATCATACAGCCCGTTTCACTTTGATTATCCGACTGCTGGAAGTCCCGTCCGTCCATGATCTGAAGGTCGAAAAACCTCACGAAATCTTCGGTGACGGGAAGCACCTCCATGAAAATCTGTGCTCCGTCAACGGTCCGGCCCCAGCCCATCTTCTGGTCAGAGACAAGCGGACTGTCTGAAAAGGTAACATCCGTGATGGATGGATTCTGCAACAGTTTGTCCTTCAGTGGTTCATGTGCAGCACCTGCAGAATAACCACACCAGACCTGCAGGATGTTTTCCTGCGGGAAGCCCATGTCTTTCCCCATCATGAACTTGGTCTGCACATGAACGTACAGTGCCATCAGGATGAAGAGAAACGACAGCACAAACTGGAGACCTACCAGGACATTGCGCAGCGTCTTTCCTTTCACGCTCATAGCATAGGAGCCCTTCAAGACCAATGCTGCGGGTTGGGCCGTGGAATAGAGCGCCGGAGCAATGCCGGCGACCACGGCAGATAGCAGTGCAATGCCCAGCATCAGGATCAGGATTCCGACATTATCCTTCAGCGCAATACTATCTGAGACATACGATGCCCAGGAAGTACCGGCGATGACATGCATGATGAGAGCTGCAATGGCGAAGGCGACCAGCGCTATCAAGCCGGCATGCATCAGTTGGCGTCTGATCAAAGAGCTTCGGCTCTCTCCAAGCACTTTCCTTGTATTGATGTTCTTGATCCGGAAAGGAATCTCCGCAAAGGCGAAGTTGATGAAGTTGATGATGGCGATGAGGATGAGCAGGATGGCAATCGCGGCCAGCGTAACGGTAATAGCTTTGTTGGCACTGGGGATATTGGCCCTCACGTCCCTTTCAAAGTGGGCCTCGTGGATTTGGGAAATCCTGAACCCGTTGCGATATTCAGCCCGGCTCCCTTCATCGGAAGATATGTATTCCCCGAGAGCCGTATATATCGCATCCTCCGTCTCCTTGGCCATGGAAGGGTCTTTCAGTTTGAGATAGGCAGCGTAGGACCACTCACTCAAGTTCTCACGGTCGGTATCTCCCATAGTCAGGAGCATACCGATATGTGCACTGAAATTCCGGGGCGTGTTCCTGAAGACACCGATGATGCGTCGGGACTCACCGCTTCCGTTTTCCAGGATCTTCCCGACAGCGCTCTCTTCGCCGAATATCATTTTTGCAAAGGCTTCGTTTAGCGCGCACGTCCGGGCTGCGTCAAACTCCCGGGCAGATCCTTCCACCCATTCCACCGGGAAGACGGAGAAGAAAGAGGAATCCACGCAGGCCATTGGGATGGTGATGGGGCTTTCCCTGTCTCCTTCCTTGTACAGAACGTCTTCTCCCAATGGCTTCCAGGTGCAGATGGCTTCTATATTCGGGCTTGCATCACGGGCTCTTTCGATGAACGGCCGGCCGATATGTGTGCTGAAAAGACCCTGATCCATCCAGTTGTTCTCCACCCGGAACACCTGCTCGTGCCCTTCGAAATTGGCGTCATAGGTCGTATCCCAGCGCACCTGCACCATCAGGATCATCGCCGCCGCAAAAGCGACGCTCATACCCAGGATATTGATCAGCGTCGAAACGCCTGTCTTTCTGAATACTTTCATTGCTATTCTTTCTTCAACGCCTCGGCCGGATTCGTCCGGGCGGTCTTGATGCTTTGGTAGAGCACACTGATTGCTGCAATAAAGGCAACCGCCAGTCCGGCAAGAACAAATATCCACCAGTGGAGGTCAATACGATGGCCGTAGCCGGAGAGCCAGCGATTCATGATGAACCAGGCAATCGGCACGCCGATGACGAAGGCGATGCCCACCATCTTCATGAACGACAGCACCAGTTCCTTCAGCACGCCGGAATAATCGGCCCCAAAGACTTTTTTCACCGACACGCTGCGAATCTCCTGCTGCATGTAATAGGAACTCATGGCAAAGAGGCCCAGGGCGCTCACCAGGATGGACAACAGCGTGAAGATGAGCACGATGTTCAGCACCCGGCTTTCATCGGCAAAGCCGTCCTCGATCATTTCCTCGATATACTGGGCTTCGAAAAGCCGGTCCGGGAAGACTTCCTTGCAGGCGGCTTCCACCTGCTTTTTCGCGGCCGCCT
>Ga0256405_10000436_pt1 | contig 138027 bp, 129 predicted proteins | sample RumenRJG_02DNA_FD_189096 | JGI IMG/M metagenome (GOLD analysis project Ga0256405, IMG submission 189096) | Bovine rumen microbial communities from Lethbridge, Alberta, Canada - RJG_02 | ecosystem: Host-associated > Mammals > Digestive system > Stomach > Rumen | place: Canada: Alberta...
CATAATAACCTTAATAAAAACTCAAGATATTTAATCAAAATATCCTGAGTTTTACTAATTATTACTACTTTTTTAACTCGTTTTATACAAAGTTATTATTTGTAGGGTTAAAATTTAAATGTAAGGATTTAAATAATTAGATAGATTTCTAATTGACTCTTAACAATCTTAGTGCTTCCTTTTTCAACATATCGTTTGATCTTGCATATCCAATTGTAATGGTTGATTCTTTATGCCCCATTAATTCTTGAATTGTTCTAGGATCTATTCCTGTAGTCATTAATCTTGTAGCAAATTGATGTCTTATAGTGTAAGGTCGAAATACATTATTTGTAAGTCTTTGACAAACAGAAGATAAAAAATTACCATTCATTATTTCTCCATTGTCTCTAATAAATAATAAATCACTAATTGAATTATCTATTAAAGTTTTTAATACAGGAATTAATTCATCAATTATAGGTATATGTCTCATTGAATACTCATTCTTTGTTTTTTTAATAGTATTCTGCATTGTTGATGTACTTCCTACAGATTGACAAACATATAACGATTTTGAATCAAGGTCTATATTGTTTTTATCTAAAGCAAACACTTCTGCAGGTCTCATTCCTGTATACCACATAATAATTAATGCTCCTTGCATTAGTATGCTATCTCTATGATTTTCAATCTTGCAATCAATAAGATTTACAACATTCATAACTTCTTCAAAAGATGTTTCCATTTTCTTTTTGATTGTAATCAGATCACTTTTAGGAGTAATAACATTAAATGTTTCATCTCTTTGTACTATTTCTTTAGCAATAGCATATTGATATAGTCTTTTCCATACTCCTTTTGCTCTTTGAATAGTATCATCTTTAGCAATACTACACATGTTATTTAAGCACTTCTGAATATCATCAAATTTTATATCAGAGAATCTTGTTTCTCCTTTTGTATAGCTTTTAATATACTTGTTATATGTTCCTAATACTTTTTTCTTTGTACCTAAGGAGCATTGATATAATTCCATCATTCCATTAAAGACTTCATCAAGAGTGAAATGCTTTTCTTTGATAATCATATTGTTTGCTATTTCAACTTTAGATCTATCTCTCCATTGTTTAGCCATATCTTTTGCTTTTTGTTTAGTGCCATACTTCTTGAATGGAAAGGTTTCAGATATAGATGTTCTTTTTCCGTTTTCATCATAATAGAATAATCTAACTCTATATGAACTACTTCTTTCTTCTATACATTCATTATTTCTTGCCATTGTCATTCTCCTTTTCTCTTATTTGCTATTGTTTGCACATATGATTTTGTATCTAAACTTTCAGCATATCTTCCGAATTTATCTATATAATTTTTAATTTCTTTCTCTTTGTTTCTGATGTCTTCATCATTTGTTTGAGGATTGTTTTCAAGTTCATCAAGTTCTTTTCTTAATTTGACTATTTTTTCTAAAGTGTATTCATACAAGTATTCGGTATCTTTATAATCTTTGTTTTTTTCAAGATCTGAACTTGTCTTTATGAACTTATCATCAATTGCTAAATTAAAAGATTTAATACATTCTTCTATAAGTGGTTTCAATGTGAATGTTTTAAAATGATTGTTTATTTCAAGATTTATTCCTTTGTTTCTAACGTTTATTTGATAATTGATTAATATGTTGTATATTTCTTCGGATATCTTCATTCTTGAATATGTTCTATTCTCAAATTCTTTATTAATATATTCATCTGTATATGTTTCATATCCGATAAGTTCACCAACAGGAATCTTGAGTGTTTTAGCAATATGATCTATCTCTTCATAATTAAGTTTTGTAATATCTATTTTTCCACTTCTCCAATTACTGATAGTATTTGGATGACAATTTAATTTTTCAGCTAATTCTTCATTAGTTGTATTATTGTCTTTTATGTACTTATCAAGCACAATGGAGAAATGTGTTTTAGATTTTTCTTTTTTCTTCTCAACATAATCAGAATATACAAAAAGATTATTTTCTTTTCCTTTATAACCTTTATTTTTTAAATACTTGTATATCTTTTCCTTTTCAGTTTCTTTGAACATGATATTCTTCTTTATTCTTAAGTGAAGTGTTTTAGAATCATTGTATTGTAGATAACTACTTAATTCCCTTTGTGTAATGTTCAAATCTTTTAATGCTTTTTCTAAATTTTTATACATACAATTACCTCTAGAGTAAATCACAATATAATATGTATTTCTTTGTGTTGATACATAAGTAATTGTGTTTTACTATTTAATTGTAGTTGATGTTGTTGTAATTGTCAATTACTAGAATGGAGGGATATTTATGAATAACAAAGATATAAAAGAGTATGCAAGAAGTAAAAATGTATATCTATGGGAAATTGCTATGAAACTGAATATCAACGATGGAAATTTCTCTAGAAGATTAAGAAAAGAATTATCTGATGAAGAATCTTCAAAAATAATGCATTTAATTGATGAAATTTCAAAAGAAAAGACAAAGGAGGGATAAAACATCATGAAAGTATTACGATTTAAAAAACACTATAAAAAGGGGGTAAAAAATGAATGAGATGAATCTTAATAAGATTGCTCTCAATACTAAAGAAACATGTGAATATTTAGGAATAAATAGATCGTTGTTAGATTCTTTTAGGAAGAATGGATTGATAAGAGCAATCAAAACAGGAAGATATTTCATATATCCTATTTCTGAATTGAATAGATTCATAAATCAGAACATAGGTAATGAAATAACTAAAGAGGGTATTGTTTATGAACGATATTAAAAGAGATGGATTTACTTTCTACAGAAGTTTCTATGAATCTGTATCTGATTTTGAAATTGAGGATCAGAAAGAATTGTATAGATATATTATTGAGTATGCTTTACTGGATATTAATCCAAGCATAGACAATAAATTTCTTAATAGTATATTCAAGTTAATTAAACCTAATATTGATTCATCTATAAAAAAATACGATCAAAGAATAGCAAACAATCAGAAACGATCAGAAAAAGCAAAAGAATCTAGAAGTAAGAATCCGAAAAAGAGCCGAACTAATTCCGAGCATTATCCGAACAAAGACAATAATACTAATAATACAAATAAAAAAGAGAATGCTATTAAGAACGATAATAAGACTTCAATTTACAAAGATCTACCACCTATTCTTGTTAATGCTTTAGAAGATTTTGAGGATATGAGAAAACAGGTTAAAAAACCTCTAACTGATAAAGCAAGAAAAGTAATAGTAAATAAATTGCGTGAATACTCTAATGGTGATCTAGATATTATGATTGAGATTCTTAATCAAAGCATAGTTAATTGTTGGAGCAATGTTTACCCTCTTAAAAAAACTAATAATGAGAAAAAGAAAAACCTAACGCCTTTAGAAATTGCAATGCTTGAAGTTAAGGAGGAGAAAAAATGAACAAAGAAGAAGCATTAAAAATAGTAGGATTGATTAAAGTATCATATCAATATTCTTATAAAGATTATTCAGAAAATGATTTCCTATTACTAGCAGAATTGTTTTGTAAACACTTTGAACATCATGATTATTCTCAAGTATATAGAGCAGTAAATGATTATATAGATGTTGAGAAGTTTCCACCAACGATAGCAGATATAAAGAGAAAGATGTTTATCGATATAGAAGATATGTTCTTATCAGAAGAAGAAGCATGGGAGATGGTAAAAGGAGCAGGAAGAAATGATTATTCTAATGCAGAAATAGAATATAATTCCTTACCTATAGAAATAAGAAATGTTATTACAATTAATACATTAGTTGAAATAGGTAAAGCTTCCGATAATGAAATACCATTCATTAAAAAAGGTTTTATAGATAGCTACAGAAAATCTATTGAAAAAGAAACAGAATCAATCTTAATTGAGTCTTCTTATAGAAATAATGATTTATTAGATATGGAAGACAACTATAAAAAATCACTGCCATTCTATGAAATTAAAGATAAAGAAGAAGACAAGGAGGAAGAAGATGATATATGGTTTTAATGAAAAGAAGATAGACTCAATAGAATCTATCTCCCACCAACAAAATTATAACAAAAGAAACAATAGAGCAAAAGCAATCAGATTAAAGTGTTTAGATTGTTGTGCTTATCAATCTAAAGAAGTTAGATTATGTACTTCTTATGATTGCCCTTTATGGAGATATAGAACAGGTAAAGAAGAAAGAGATGAATTATATTATCAAAGTAAATTAAATAATTATGTGGAGGTAAATGTATGAAACAAAAGAAAGACAAAAACAACATAAATAGATCTGATGAATTATATGATATATTTAATAGACTATCAGAAGAAAAGAAGAAGTTAGTTTATCCATTAATTGAGAATGCTATATTCATAGAAGAGCAATTAAAACAATTACAGGAGATAATTAATAAAGATGGAGTTATTGATGAATATCAAAATGGAAATAATCAATATGGTAAAAAACAAAGCGCAACAATGCAAACATATAATGCGCTTATAAAGAATTATAATGCCATTATTAATAAGCTATCAATAATGCTAGAAGATATTCCTCAACATACAGAATCACCTTTAGAAATGATAATAAATAAGTTAGAAAGAGAATTGAAAGAGGTAGAACAGGAATAGGTATCCCCCCACTAATCCATAACTATAGCAAATTGTCGACTATGGCGCGTGGGTAGGGTTTTACATATGTATGAAGATTTTATAAGGGGTGTACCCCTTTTCTTTTTTTTAAAATTTTTTTGGGTGCAAAATGGGTGCAGATATATTCATTATTGAGAAAGATTGGAAAAATAACAAAGAAGAAAAAACCTTTATAAAAAGGATTAATGAATAATCACAAACAATGAAAAACTATTTCTTTAGCCATCACCTGCTCCAGAAAAAAATAAATGTCGAATCATCGACATTTTTTTATTCTATAATATGCCAATAGCCAGTTTTATCTGACCCAATTCTTTCAATTATTGAATTGTCAATTAATACCTTAAAATTCCTTTTAATAGTTCTTACATTAACACCAATTATATTGGCAATTTCATTTTGCGTAATTCTGCTATCATTTGTAATCAGCTCAATTATTCTGTTTTGAGTATTATTGAGAATAAAACTTCTGTTTTTAATTATTTTATCGAGTGATGAATTAATTACATTTAAAAGAAATTTTATAAACACATTTGCATTGCCATTACTATGACATTCTGCAATTGATGAATAATACTTTTCTTGATTTAAATATATTTCTTCTTCTAAAGGTATAAATTCAAAATTCTTATTATAATCTATTAACATTAATGTTACCCAAAATCTTGCACACCTTCCATTTCCATCAGAAAATGGATGAATAGCAACAAAATAATAATGAAAAATAGCCGACAAAATAATAGTGTTTAAATCACTACTATTAATATAATCAAATAGACTCTTCATTAAAGACGAAACTAAAATAGAATCTGGTGCTATGTATATTATTTCATCTTTTCTTTTTACGCCTTCACCATGTTTTCTATAACTACCATTATTTTCATCCAAATATTTCATCATTATTCGATGAACTTTTAGTAAATCATTTTCACTTCTAAAGTCATAATTATTGATATTGTTATAGACTTCAATTGCATTTTTAACTTCTTGGACTTCATCTTTTTTACCAAATACTTGTTTATCTTCAGAAATATTTTCTACATCAAATAACGATAATGAATTAGCCTCAATTGCAAGCGAAGAATGAATTGATCTAACTTTAGATTTTGAAATCATATAATTTCTTTTTTGTTTATCACTAATGCTTACTTTTTCTAGTTTATTATTTATATCTTGCAATATATTATTCATTTCTTTATCGATACGATATATTGGCTTAATTTCATCAAATAATTTCATTTATACCTTCCTTTACTAGTATCATTATTTCACAAATGTCACTGTAAATGTCACTGTATTTTGTAATTTTTTAGATTTTATTCTATATTTTTAAAACAAGTTGCTGTTTATTAAAACAAATGAAAAACTTTTTTTATCTGAAATAAACATCAAATTAACTATATTATCCTAATATTACATCTAGTAGCATCATCAAGGTAAAACCAAGAGAAAACATAATAACTCCAATATGAGAGTGATGACCACTAGAAAACTCAGGAATTAACTCTTCTACTACCACATACATCATTGCCCCTGCTGCAAAAGCTAATAAATAAGGCATAAGAGGTAAAACCATACTTGTTGCAAGAATTGTAATAACAGCTGCAATTGGTTCAACTACTCCAGATAATACTCCAAATAAAAATGATTGCTTCTTATTTAAACCTTCTGATTTTAATGGTAGAGATATTATAGCTCCTTCAGGGAAGTTTTGAATCGCAATACCTAAAGTCAAAGCTAAAGCCCCACCAGCTGTTATTAAAGCATTATTACTGATATAACCTGCATAAACTACTCCTACTGCCATTCCTTCTGGAATATTATGTAAAGTTACAGCTAAAATCATCATTGATAATCTTGATAAAGAAGTTTTTGGTCCTTCCTCTTCATTGGTAAGGACATGTAAATGCGGAGTTATATTATCTAATACTAGCAATAAAGCTATTCCTAACCAAAAGCCAATAATGGCAGGAAAAACAGAATCAGCTTGATCAATTGAAGGTATTAATAATGACCATATAGATGCAGCAACCATTACTCCAGATGCAAAACCAGTAAGTGCTTTTTGTAAATTATCATTTAGTTCATCTTTCATGAAAAAAACAAGTGCGGCACCTAAAGATGTACCTAGTAATGGAATTAATAATTCTAATAATATTCTTATATTCATATAAACTATTATATTTATTTTCTTTTATTTAAACAAAGGTTATAATCTATTTGAAAGTATGGAGGTATGTAAAGATGAAAAAAGCATTAACTTATATTGCGATTGGTTTCTTATTTACTTTAGTAAATTTCAATTTAATATTTAATGGCAAATCTATTAATATTGTTCCTGATTTTGTAGGATGGATATTGTTTTATATCGCATTTGATAAACTTGGAAAATATGTAAGTGATAAAAAATATTTAAAACTATGCTCATTAGTATTGGCGATCTTAAATGGAGTGTTATGGCTTGCTAGTATTATTGATGTTAGTGTAGATTTTTCTATTGTTAGTATAATTTCAGCAATACTTGGAGCAGTATATATGTTTATTCTATTTGGTGCACTTGAAAATGTTGCTAATGATTATGCACCTGAAAAGAAAGACACAATTAAATATTTAAGATATATTAATATTATTGTTGTTATAGTTTTAAATATTGGTGTATTTATGTTTTCATTAGAACAAAACAAAGCAACAGCACTAATAGTTACTATTTTCTCTTTTATTGGATTAATTGCTGCAATATTTACTTGCGTTGCTTTATTCCAATTAGCAAATTCTATTAATGAATAAAAAATGAGTTTAACTCATTTTTTTTAATAATCAAATATTGTCTTTTTACTTATATAAGCAGAATATTTGTCATTCCATGTTTGATAAAACTTTGATTCTTCAAAGTTTTTTAATGCTTGTTTTGTCAAATCAATTTTTATCATCATATCAAATCTATTTCTTAGATTCATACTTGATGTAAAAACTTCAACCTTTTTTACTCCTTCAATACTATACGCATTATCAAAGTATTTTTTAATTTCAGGTATTAATATTTGTTTATCAGCTTTTGAATTAAATTTAATAATTATATGATGTTTCATAATTCTTCTCCATTAATAATATAATAAACCAAAGTATCCCAATATCTATCATGATAATATAAATCATCTTTTCTAACACCTTCAAAAATCATCCCACATTTTTTCATAACTACACCAGAAGCTATATTATCTTCAATATGGCATGACCAAACTTTATGAACACCATTTTTAAACATAAAGTCTATCATCGCTTTTAAAGCTTGAGACATATATCCTTTATTCCAATACTTCTTCCCTATTGCATATCCTAGTTCAACACTATTCATCAACTCAAAAGGATTATTGCACTGTAAGATATTCCCTATTACTTCATTATTCTGTTTTAAAACAATCGCAAAGATATATTTTTGAGTTTCAATAAATGAATTTAACATTCTTTCAAAATAAAAATCTTCAATATTGTCCGCATAATTAGTCACATAATACTTTAAAACTTCTTTATCATTATTAATATTATTAAAGATTGCTTGTTTATCATCTAATGTAAGATATCTTAGATATAAATCTTTAGTCTCTAAAACAATGTTTTGATTAAAATCTTTCATATAATTATTATATAATTCAATTATGAACATTAAAAAGATTAATGTTGTAGAAATTGTTTTGATTAGTTTACTACTAGTCTTTTTTATTGGTTCTATAACAAAAACAGATAAAAAAGAAGAACCTGTAGAAAAGATTCCTGTTAGTTCTAAGATTGATATAGATTTAAATAAGATTGAATCAATAAGTGGTAAATACTCATATGATGATGAAAAATATAGCTCAATGTTTGGAATTGATATATCAGAATTTAATGGTGAAATTGATTGGGCTAAGGTTAAACAAGATAATGTAGAATTTGTCTTTATTAGAATAGGAAGACGAGGAGCAACTTCAGGTCTACTTTATGATGATGAAACATTTGAAATAAATTATCATGGCGCTAGAGAAAATGGTATTAAAATTGGTGTTTATTTCTTTTCGCAAGCATTTGACCAAAAAGAAGCTATCGAAGAAGCTAAATGGGTAATTAATAAACTTTCTGATAAACAAATTGAATTACCTATTGTTTTGGATTGTGAAGAAGTTGTATTAGAAGATGAAACACCAAGAATTGATAGTTTAGATGCAAAACAACATACTGATAATGCTTTAGCATTTCTCAAAGAAATAGAAGCAAATGGTTATCAAGCAATGCTTTATACATATCCATATTGGGCAAATTATTATTATGAAATGGATAGATTCTCTGATTATTCTATTTGGCTTGCATATTATGATGATAATCCTGATGTGGATTATTCTTTTGCGATGTGGCAATATTCAAATACGGGAACTATTAATGGGATTAAAGGCGATGTAGATATGAATATTATGTTTATACCAAAGGATTAAGATGGATAATTTTAAACAAAGATTAACAGATTTCTATAATAAGTTTAATGAAAACAAAAGACTAGATCACAGACATGGTCAAGTTGAGTTTTTAACATGCATAAAGTATATAAAAGAATATTTAAAAGAAAATGATACAATCATCGATATTGGTGCGGGACCAGGTAAATATACAATCTATTTTAAAAATGAAGGTCATGATGTAACGGCTGTAGAATATGTAAGACCAAATATTGGTATGCTTAAAGCAAAAGATCCTAGTATTAAAGTTGTTGAGACAAGCGCAACTGACTTATCAATGTTTAAAGATAATGAATTTGATGTCGCTATCTTATTTGGTCCTATGTATCATCTGTATAGTAAAGAAGATAAACTTAAAGCTCTTAAAGAAGCAAAAAGAATCACCAGGAAATATATTTTTGTTTCTTATATCATGAATGATTATAGTGTCATAAGATATGCTTTTGTTGAAGATCATTATAAAGAAATAAAAGATAAATTAGATGAAAACTATCATATTGATGATAAAGATGGCTTATTCTTTCAAAGTAGAATTGAAGATATGGATGAACTTAATAAATTAGCTGATTTAAAACTTGTGAAACGTTTTGCAGCAGATGGACCGAGTGATTATATGCGTCCAACTATAAATCTCATGGATGATGAAACCTTTAAAGGATTCATTGATTATCATTTAAAGACATGTGAAAGAAAAGAACTATTAGGTGCTAGTTCACATGTAGTAGATATCTTAGAAAAAAGAAGCGCTTAATCTTGCGCTTCTTCATTTTCTTCTGGAGTATATTTTATTACTAAATGTCTTTTTGCACCTTCACCTACAGATACTGTAGATACATTTTTAAAGTTTTGTAGATATTGATGAATTACTTTTCTTTCATCATTAGGCATTGGATCTAATTCACAATCTACATGAGACTTAGCTACATTGATTGCTTCTTTTCTAGCTATTGCCTTTACTTTCTTATATCTATCTTCTTTATAATGGTTAACATCAATAATTACATTAATTCTCTTTTTAAATGTAGCATTAACTGCAGCTTTTAAAACTGTAGAAATAGCTCTAAGAGTTTGACCATTCTTACCAATGATAATTGCATTGTTTTCAGCATCCAATATTACTCGATATAATAGTTCATCAGAATCATCTTTATTCTTATCAACAATTATTTCAATAGATACTGCTTGATTTAACTCTGTAAAATAAGCACCTAAGTAATCAAATATAAATTCTTTAATATCTTTAGAAGTAAATGCTTCAATAGTTACTGATTTATGAATACCAAAGATACCACCTTTTTCTTCATCAATTACGTTATAAGTTATTTCTTCAACTTTACAACCTTGTTCAGTTGCGATATTATTCAAAGCTTCTTCTAATGTTCTACCAGTATATTGTTTCATTAGTTTGCCTCCTTATGAGTTAAATTATCAATAACCAAAGTCTTTCCAATATTAACTATTGAAGAAATACAATAGTAAAGTGATAAAGCTGTTGGAATAGAAAACATCGCAACAGCAACCATTGCCAACATTCCATATGTCATTGCCATATTAGGATTTTCTGGTTTTTGATAAGTCTTATGATGTTTTTCAGCTTCTTGCCTACCGCGTTTTTCAGATAATAGTTGTGGTAATTTCATAGACAAGAATTGTGAAACAACCATCAATACAAATATAACCAAACATACCCAAGCACCTTGGCTTATTGCCTGACTTGGAGAGAGAGATAAATTTGTATTTAAGAATGTAGCATTAGCTACAGCTGAAGATCTTCTTACAGCACTATACATTCCAAATAATAATGGGAATTGAATAAATGTAGAAACCATTGATCCCAAAGGATTAATATCATATTTTGCGTATAGTTGTTGCATCTCCATAGCCATACGTTGTTGAGAAGCATCATCACTTCTACCTTCATATTTTGCCTGAATCTTTTGTAATTCAGGTTGTATTTCTTGCATCTTTTGCATTGCAACATTTGATTTAAATGTAAATGCCAAAACAAGCGCATTTAAAGCAACCGTAACTAACGTAATAGCTAAAAAGATACCTACTTTAGGTTCTAAAAAGTTTATTGCTTGAGCTAAAGGATATGTAATGATAGCTGAAAAGAAACCATCATTCATAACCTCAGATATCTTTGTATCTAATGTGATAAGTTCTGAAGATGTTGAACAACCTGTTAATACAAACGCTATTGTTATAATTGCTAATATCTTTTTTAAGCGTTTTTTCATAAAAATCTCCTTATTCATACTGTTATATTATAGCGTTTTTAATAAGTATTTCCAAATCATTTTTATTTTCTTTAAAAGATTTAGATAAAAAGCTATTTCTCACAATTACTATCACATCATATGGATAAGTTTCAAAATCAATTATTTCCATAAGCATTTGTCTAACTTGTCTTTTAATTTTGTTTCTTTCAACCGCATTACCTAACTTTTTTGAAGCAGATATGCCAGCTCTAGCAGTACTTAAACTTTTTGTTTTAAAATACACTACAAAACTCGCATTAGCTTTAGAATGCTTATAATCAATTATCTTTGAAAACTCTTCATTTTTTTTGATGCGATATAGTTTTTTCATAAAAATAAAAGCCACCTTTAGTGACTTTAAGCGGATAATACCTTTCTGCCTTTAGCACGGCGTCTTGCTAGTACTTTACGACCTCCAACAGTCTTCATTCTAGCTCTAAAACCATGTACATTTTGGCGTCTTCTTTTACTTGGTTGATACGTTCTTTTTGCTGCCATAATAAGCCACCTTTCCTCAAATGCTATTATATTTTATGCTAAAACATAATATAAAGTCAACATAAAAACTATTGGGCAGCTGCTACTTTTATACGCTTTCTAATATCTCTAGAGATAGCATTAGCTGAAGTACCTACATCAAATGCTAAACCATTTCTTGTTTCAACAATTCTTCTTATTCCTAATTCTTGCATCTTTTCTAAAGAAATTTTTTCTGTTTCTGATAAATAGATATTAAGTTTAAATAAACCTGATCCCGCATCAGAAATATTCTCAATACCCCCTACTGCTTCAACAAGTTTATCAACAAATTCTGCACCAGAACCAGTTTGAACAAAATCAAATGCTAAATAACGATAATAAAACATGGTAATAATAAACATTGCCGCAAATGATGCAAGACCTACTAAGAATATTGTTTGTAAAGAATGAGATAAACTTGAATTTCTTAAGTTAATCACAAAATCCACAAAACTTCCTGGCATTGCCACAATTGTATTAGTATTACTAGTAACAAAACCTAAATAAGCATCTAGATTAACTAGAGTTCCTGATACTACGCCTACTAGAATTAGATACATAATTAATAATGCAGGAGATGTAAATAACATCAATAATTCTAAAGGTAAAGGATTACCCGCAATAAAAGATAGAATAATACCACATACAAAAGTAAATATTAAGTATCTGCGATCTTTTTTATCTGACATTGATAGTAATGTACCTAAATAGATACCTGGAACTATAAACATATTAATTACATAGTATGGACTTATAAATCTACCAGCACCTAAATAAGTGGCACTTGATTCTTGTATATATTTCCAAATATTAATATCACCTAAGATGTTTTGACCAGTTACTACATTTGATAAAGAACCACCTGTAGCAGTAAACCAGAATGGATATCTTATTACATTTCCTAATCCTAAAATACATAAAACTCTATCTAATACAGAATATAGACCAATTCTAAATGGATCTGATAAATCAGCAGAAATAAAACTAATTGCACGTTGAATGTTTTGATATAAATATGGATAAGTATATGAAATAAATACTCCTAGTATAAAACACAAAACAAAATTATAAATAATTCCTGTAATTTCTTTAGAAAAAATATTCGTAATCGAAAAATCTCTTCTATGTCTAGAGAAAATAAAAGAGAATCTTGTGATTAAAGCAACCAAGATAGAACCAATCATTCCCGTTTCTAAAGGAAGACGAGTTGATCCACTTATATTAAATACAGAATTTATACCATAACCAGAAGAATATGCTTGAGCATTTAAGTTCTGGTTTGCTAAAAGCATTGTTGTAACAATAAAAGTAAAATAGCCAACTAAAGCCATAACTATAGGAGATGAATTATTAGCTTTCTTACAGACAATATACATCATAAAGATCAATGGTAAATTCATAATTATAAATTCACCTACCTTAGATGCAAATTCTGCTAGAAATAAGATGGTAGTTGAACGAAATGTATAGAAAACATTAAAACTATTACTTTTTATTAAAAAACCGAAAGCTAAAAGAAAAAAACCAAAATAAGTTACACGTATAGGCGTTTTACAGCTTTCGTAAATATTCATCAATTTTTTCATACAACCATTTTACTACAAAATACAATATAATGAAAAAGTAGGAAGTGATAGATATGAAAACAATGATAATAATCGCAAATGGTCTAGAAGAATGTGAAGCATTAATGACTTATGATTTGCTCTATAGAGCAGGAATTGACGTTGAGCTTGTAGGCTTAGATAAGCAAGTTACTTCAAGCCATAATTTAACTTTTAATGTTCACAAACTGATTAATGAAATTAATCCTGATGATTATAATTGTCTAATCTTACCAGGAGGAATGCCTGGCACTGTAAATCTAGAGAATGATAATACTGTACAAAAGTTGATAGATTTATTTGTGAAAGAAAACAAATTAATATGTGCAATATGTGCAGCTCCTTCAATTTTAATTAAAAAAGGACTATTAGAAGATGAAAAATTTGTATGTTTCCCTGGTTTTGAAAATGGTTTAAAACCTGCAAATACCAAAGCAATCAAAAATAATATTTTTATAACTGCTAAAGGTCTAGGTGCTGTGATAGATTTTGCGTATTTAATTATTAAAGAATTAATTAATGAAGATAAGGCTTCAGAAGTATTAAGTGCTATTCAATATTAAGGGAGAAGAAAATGAATAATATTCAATTTACTAAGAAGTATTACATTAATAGAAAGAAAACTAACTCTGTTAAATATCAAATGTGTAAAAAAGGTGATTATCTACCTATGTGGATAGCCGATATGGATTTTAAATGTGATGAAAGAGTTGCTAGAGAACTAAGCAAATATATAGAGTTTGGTGATTATGGATATGCTAATATTCCTGAAGACTACTATAAAGTATTCATCAATTGGCATAAAACTAGAAATAACGTCACTTATAAACAAGATTGGATTAGATTCTCATATGGCGCAGTAGATGCAATGTATCAAGTTTTATATACTTTTAGTAAACCAAATGATCTAATAATGATTAATACTCCTTTATATCCCCCATTTAAAGCTACAATTGAGCAAACAGGTAGAAAAGTACTTAGTTCAAAAATGATTAATAATAATGGTTATTTTACTTTAGATTTTAATGACATTGAAAGAAAATTTAAAACTAAGAAAGTAAAAATATTAATGCTTTGTTCACCACATAATCCTGTAGGAAGAGTTTATAAAAAAGGAGAACTAGAAACATTATTTGAGATATGTAAGAAATATAATGTCTTAGTATGTTCAGATGAAGTACATTCAGACATAATAATGCCTGATCAAACTTTTATTCCTTCTTTAGCATTTAAGAAGTACCACGACATAATTATTTCTATTGTTGCAGCATCAAAATCATTTTCATTAGCTGTATTTAACCATTGTCATATTATTATACCTAATGAAAAATTAAGAAATAAATTAATCAATTACCAACAAATCAATCATCGCTATTCATTAAATGCTTTCTGTTGTTTACCTACATACTATAACTATAAATATGGTGCACAATGGATGGATGATTTAAATAATGTGGTTTATGAAAACTATCAGTATTTCTATGATAATCTTCATCAACATTTTGAAATGACTAATTTAGAAGGTTCGTATTTATTATTTTTAAACTTAGGTAAGTATAACGATGAAGCTAGTGCAGCAAAATCATTAGAAAAAAATTGCAAGATCATTGTTAACCCGGGTGAATCATTTGATTCGCAATATAATAACTGGGTTAGAATTAATCTTGCAACTTCATTAGCTAATGTTAAAAAAGCTGTAAATAGTATTAAAAAATACTATCTAAGATAATTATTTACTTCTTTTTATAACTGGTAAGAAGAATAGTGTTACTAATACACATACAACAAGTATTAGTACAACTAAATATAAATACCATTGTTCAATAGTGGTAATATTTAAGCCTATTGGATCATCAAAAGTAAACATAAAATTAGGCCAGAAATCAACATATAATAATTCACCATTTAAATATGTAGGTGATGCAAGCATCGAGTTAATATAAATTGAAATAAATCCTAATAATACTGCGATTAATATTGCAGAATATATATGTTTTACTTCCCATTTTATCTCTTTAGAAAAACCAATGTTTATTCCTAAAACTATAAGCATTGTATGGAAGATAAAGAATTGATATGAAATAGGATGTGTAAATGCCTCATTTACTGAAATACTAGTAGTAAAGATTGAAGGCATTAATAATGCAGCAATAGCTCCAATAATGCATGAAGGATACATAAACGCTAATATTCTTTCACGCTTTTTTTATTCTCTGCAAAACGCACATAGAATATAAGAATTATTTGTAACGAACATAAATGTAGTGGTAAATGATTCATCGGAATATATGGTCTGATTATACTTCCATCATGTGATGAAACCATTCGAATAGTACTAAATACTTTAGTGAGTTCTGAAAAGATACAGATAGCACAAGCTACATTTAGTACTTGTTTCAAAGAAACATTTTTCTTTCTACAATAAATAACACTAACATCTATTAATGTTATTGAAATAATAAGCCAGATAATGTGTTGAAGTGAAAACATAACAATACCCTTTTGTTTTTTATATTATTTCATATATTAGTCAAACAAAAAAGGCTTTTAAGCCTTTTGTTTATTCTCCAGTAATATCTTCTCCAAAGAATTGTATTGATAATTCTTTAAGTTTACCTTCAGCTTTAAGATCAGCTAAAGCAGTATTCATAGCGATTAATAATTCAGTTTCACCTTTCTTAACAGGAGCACCAGCATATGTAGTATAGCTATCTACTATCTTTAAAGGTGTTTCTGGATGTACTGCCATATAATCATCGAAAGAACCTTTTGAATTTATAGTTGCATCAGCTCTTCCTTGTAAAACTAAATTAATTGTTTCTTCAAAAGTATTAGCACCTGCTACGGTAGCTCCATAACTCTCTGCAGTACCAGCATATGAACTTGTAACAGTATTAGTTGTTACTTTACCTGCTAAATCTTCAAAACTCTTAATATCTTCATTAGTTTCAGGAACAATCAAAACAACAGTAGTATTGATATAAGGATCTGTAAAATCATATTTAGCTTTTCTTTCATCTGTTATATCAATACAGTTAAATATAGTGTCATATATACCATTATCTAATCCCATTAAGAAACCATCAAATTCACCAATAACAAACTCAGCTTCAACGCCTAATTTTTCACAAATTGCTCTAGCAACTTCAACATCATAACCAGTTAAATTACCATTTTCATCTTCATAAGTATATGGTGCCCACATACTTTCTGTAGCAATAACCATTTTGCCTTCGGCATTAATCTTATCAAGAAGGTTTGCTGGTTGATCATTAGTATTTGCTTCATTATTTGAATTGTTGTTATTTGAACAAGCAACCAAAGTAAACACTAATAATAAACTCATAAGTAATGTAATAATTTTTTTCATTTGTACTACTCCTTTTCTAACATCTTTAAGAAAGCCTTTGTTCTTTCCTGTTCTGGATGATCAAAGAACTTCTTAGATTCACCAGACTCGACAATTATACCATCGTCCATAAAAATTGTCCTTGAAGATACTTCTTTAGCAAAATTCATCTCATGTGTAACCACAATCATTGTCATGCCTTCTTTAGCTAGTTGTTTCATGACGTTTAATACTTCGCCAATAAGTTCAGGATCAAGCGCACTAGTAGGTTCATCAAAATAAATAATCTCAGGATCGGTTGCTAATGCTCTTGCAATCGCAACTCTTTGTTGTTGACCACCAGATAATTGACTTGGATAATAATCTGCTCTATCAGCTAAACCTACTTTTTCTAATAAAGCCATAGCTTTTTTATTAGCTACATCTTTATTTACTTTTCTAGCTACAATTAATCCTTCAGTAACATTCTGTAATGCTGTTTTATTAAAGAATAGATTGTAGTTTTGAAATACAAAAGCTGTTCTTTTTCTTATATCTGAAATATCACTCTTAGATACTTTTTCAGCAAAATTAATTTTCTTATCATCAAATACCATTGTCCCTTCATCAGCAATAGCTAAGAAATTTAAACAACGAAGAAAAGTTGTCTTTCCTGAACCAGAAGGACCAATTATCGCAATAACATCGCCATTATTAACACTTAAGTCTATTCCTTTAAGGATGTGCATATCATCAAAAGTTTTATGTATATTTTTTACTTCCAGCAACATATTAACTCCTAGTGTTTCTCATATGAACTTAGTTTCTTTTCTCCCCATCTTTGAATATAAGTTAAGATGGTAGAAAACATTAAATATATTAAAGCTACTTCTAAATACAAAGTTAAAGCTTCATAAACTTTCGCATTAATCATTCTTGTCTGCATCATCATTTCTGTCACTGTAATATTACTAGCTAAAGAAGTATCTTTAACTAAACTAATAAGTGCATTAAATAATGATGGGAAAGCAACTCTTAAAGCTTGTGGTAAGACAATTCGATAGATTGTTTGAATGTATGACATGCCAACACAATACCCTGCTTCTAGTTGTCCTTTAGGAATAGATTCAAGTGCACCACGCATTGTTTCTGCACAATAAGCACCTTCATTAATGGAGAAAACAATAATAGCAGCTGGGATTGCTTGAATAGTAATACCAATACTTGGCAAACCATAAAACACCACAAAAAGTTGCACCAACAATGGAGTTCCTCTTATAAACCAAATATAGAATCTTGCAAGATCTTTTAATATTTTAATATTCGCAAATTGAATTAAAGCAGTAATAATCGCAATAACCATTGCTAAAGAAAAAGATATAACAGTTAATGGTATAGATACTGTTAAACCTGGTAATAAGATCTTCCAAAATGAATCAATAAATACTTGTAAATTCATAATCGCTATTAATAAAAAAGAGGAATCTTTTTTACATTCCCCTATTATATATTAATTCTTTATAAAATACTTTATTTATGCATTTTTTTATTTCTATTCATAAAGAATGATAGAGTTAAAGGAAAACCAAACATTCCTAGAGCACCAAATAGTCTAACACCAACTATCATTGAAGCTAGGGTTGTTAGAGGATGTAAACCTAAACTAGTTCCTACAAAACGTGGTTCGATAATGTTTCTTATAATCGCAATCACAAAATATAAAACTAATATTTCAATTCCTAATAAAACCTTGCCTGTTATTAAAGAACTTAAACCCCAAGGTATTAATACTGTTCCTACACCTAGAACTGGTAAAATATCTAGTACAGATATTATTAATGCCCACATTGGTGAATTAGCTATGCCAAAGATTGTTAAACCAATCAATAATTCAACAAAAGTAATAGCCATAATTGCTACATAAGATCCAAGAATCTTTAATAAAGTATTCTCAATGAAGTCTTTTATTTCATAGAAAATACTTAATGCTTTAGATGGAATAGAAGTAGTAAACCAATGCGCTATATCCTCATAATCTAATACAAAATAGAATGAAGAAATAATTGATACAAAAATTGAAATTAATGTTTCTGGTGCAGATTTTACAAAATTAGTAGTTAAAGATACTAAACCAGAAGCAATATTGCTTAATAATGATTTTAATGCATCAAAAACATTATCAGTTATAGCACCTATAGATTCTCTAATGTTCTCAGGTAAAGAAGCGCCTAGATTATCTAAAGATGTTTCTAAAGATGATATATAAGGTTCCATTGTATGCTTATAGAAATTTGGAAGTGTCTTAATAAAATCAGAGAATCTATTCAAACCATAAGCAATAAGCAAAGAAAGTAATACCGCAATCACTACATATAAAAGTATTAAAGTAATAATACGATACTTCTTATCTATGTTTTTAAATATGTTGTGTGTTATTTTCATTGTGAAATAGGCAAATATGAAACCTATAATAAATGGTGCTAACAAACCAAAAAGATAGTTTATACCAAAATAAACTAGTCCACATATTATCGCAATATAAGCAACATTAATAATAAATTCTTTCTTTTTTTCCATTTCCTTTATTTTAATATAAAAAAGTAGCGTATGCTACTCTGTTTCAGCCCAATTAGGGATTTGTTTTCCTCTTTGTATTAAAACTGATTTTTGATAATCAGTGCAATTTAAAAAGTGTAATACCTCTTCACATTGTTGATTATCTAGACCAACTAAAACTTTAACCTCAAATCGTTTATTTATAATATCAGCACATAATGCAATAGCATCAACTCTACTTCCATTTTTACTCTTAAATACTTCTAGAGGTGTTTCATTAGAGCTATCTAAAGTTTTCACATAACCAAAATCACAAGGATATGTTAAAGATGGATAATCCTTATGAGCTGTTCCTTGTTTATTTACTACTTTAAAATCCCCTGAAGAATATAAAGTGTCAACCTTTTGCCAAAAGTATGCGTTATTCTCAAACTCTTTCATCAATATACCTCATTATTAAAACGTAAGATTATTATAAAACAATATATTATTATTGTAAACTTTTACAGTTATGAAAATTTTTACATATTCTGTTTAAGTTTTATACCAATTTTTTGTAAAAAACTATCAAAATCATATATATCATATGCTTCCATAGCTTTTAAAAGAATCATTAAACAGGCAAAAGAATCTGACTTGGCATTATGATGTGTCAAATCAATATTTAAGTATTCACAAACTACATTGAGCTTATGATTAATTAATTCTGGATATACTCTTCTAGCTAAACTTACTGTATCTAAATAATAATTATCAAAATGATTTAAACCATAGATATCACATACTTCATTTAGCACTGAAATATCAAAAGCAGCATTATGAGCAATTATTACACTATTCTTTAATAATTCTTTTAAATCATCATAAAAAAAGACAAACTCATTTTCATTTTCTACATCTGTCTTGTCTATGCCATGAATACTAGTATTTGTGAAGTAATTATAACGACGATGAGGCTTAATATACCATTCAAAATTATCTATTATTTCCCCTTCGTCATAGATCGTTATACCTAATGCACAAGCACTAGCTAAAGACTTATTTGCAGTTTCAAAATCTATAGCAACTATTTTCATTTATTCTTCTTTTTCTTTTCTTTTAAGAATCTATTCATATTTGATTCAAAGATCGTCTTTGAAAAAGCTTCAATTCTTTCTTTTTGACTATTTTGAAGTTCAATATTCAAATAATCTCTATTTGCTGACCAAGTATAATTCCAAGATACAACTTCATCATAATAAACAAGTACACATGTATTATTATCTGCTCTATTATATAAGACTAAATAATCTTGAAAAAATTCCATTAGAGTGACTTTAGGTAAATATAAATAAGTGATTAAAGTAATTACTAAAATACTAGCTCCATATAATCTAAAGCTTTCAAAAAACAACAACAATATTCCAAATATTGTAAGTAATAGAAATAAAAAGCTTGGTTTAGCATCAATACTGCTTATTAATAAATCGTCTTTAGGAAGATTATATGTTTTAAGTTCTTTTGATTTCATAACTTTAGTATAACATGTATATGTTATGATAATAGGGATGAAAACTGATGAATTTAAGTATGAACTTGTGCATAAAGATAAAAATAGTAATGCTAGACTTGGCTTACTAAATGTTTTTGGTAAGCTTGTTGAAACACCTGTGTTTATGCCTGTAGGTACGCAAGCTACTGTTAAATTTTTAGATCCTCAAGATATTAAAAATATTGGTGCATCTATTATACTTTCGAATACTTATCATTTATGGTTAAGACCTGGAAGTGAAGTTTTAAAAAAGGCTGGCGGCATTCATAATTTTATGAATTATGATGGTCCAATTCTAACTGATTCTGGAGGTTTTCAAGTATTCTCTTTAGCTGATAATCGAAAGATATCTGAAGAAGGTGTTTCTTTTAAATCACATTTAGATGGTTCTAAATTATTTATGTCACCTGAAGACTCTATTCATATTCAAGAAGCAATAGGTTCTGATATTGCGATTTCTTTTGATGAATGTATTCCTTATCCTAGCAGTTATGAATATACAAAAGATTCTGTAGATAGAACTCTTCGTTGGGCTAAAAGAGGTAAAGATGCGCACACTAGAAAAAATCAAGCTCTTTTTGGAGTAGTTCAAGGAAGTGAATATCCTGATTTAAGAAAGTATTGCGCACAAGAATTAGTCAAAATGAATTTTGATGGCTATTCAATTGGTGGCACATCAGTTGGCGAAGATAAAAAGACACACTATGAAATGTTGGACTATACTCTTCCATATTTGCCAGAAGATAAGCCAAGATATGAAATGGGTATTGGTGCTGTAAATGATATTTTGGAAGCTGTTGAAAGAGGTGTCGATATGTTTGATTGTGTTCTTCCTACAAGAATCGCAAGACATGGCACTTTAATGACTTCTCAAGGAAGAATAACGATAAGAAAAAATATATATAAAGATGATTTCTCACCATTAGATCCAAATTGTGATTGTGAATGTTGCAAAAACTATACAAAAGCTTATTTAAATCACTTATATCGTGCAAATGAAGGATTAGGTAATAGATTAATGTCAATTCATAATCTTAGATTCTTAATAAAACTAATGGAAGATATTAGATTAGCTATAAAAGAAGATAGATTTGTAGAGTTTAAAAAAGATTTTTTAGAAAAATCTAATTTTGATGAAAGAGGTTTTTAATGAAACTTTCTGAATTTGATTTTGATTTACCTGAAGAATTAATTGCTCAACATCCAGTCGATAAAAGAGATGAATCAAGACTTTTAGTATTGCATAAAAATACTGGAGAAATTGAACATAAACATTTTTTTGATATTATCGATTATTTAAAACCAACAGATGTTTTAGTTAGAAATAATTCAAAAGTTATTCCTGCAAGATTATATGGTGTTAAAAAAGATACTGGGGCAAAGGTAGAAGTATTAATATTAAAGATACAGGATGATATTTGTGAATGTCTTTGTGGTAATGCGAAAGCCATAAAAGTTAATACAACAATTATCTTTTCTGATAAGTTATCGGCAACATGTATTGAAAGAAAAGATGAAGGAATAAGAGTTTTTAAAATGAATTATGAAGGTATATTCCTAGAAGTTTTAAATGAAGTTGGAATGATGCCTACCCCACCATATATTCATGAAAAACTAACTGATAAAGATCGCTACAACAATGTCTATGCCAGCATCAATGGTTCTGCAGCATGTCCTACTGCTGGATTACATTTTAGCGATGAATTAATTGAAAAGATTAAAGAAAAAGGAATAGAAATCTTAGATATAACCCTTCATGTAGGTTTAGGTACTTTTAAACCCGTTAAAGAAGATGACATTGAAAATCATCATATGCATTATGAGTTCTATACCATGGATGAGTATACTGCAGAAAGATTAAATTTAGCGAAAAAAGAAAATAGAAGAATAATTGCTATAGGTACTACAACTACTAGAACACTTGAAACAATTATGAGCAAATATAATGAGTTTAGACCATGTTCAGGTGAAACAAATATCTTTATTTATCCACCATATGAATTTAAAGCTATAGATTGTCAAATAACAAACTTCCACTTGCCAAAATCTACACTAATTATGATGATTAGTGCATTTTCTTCAAAAGAAATGATTCTAAACGCTTATAATGTCGCTATTAAGGAAAAATACCGTTTCTTTTCTTTTGGTGACAGTATGTTTATCACAAACGAATAATTAATATATAATTAATTTAGAAAGTAAACACTATTATTTTTAATTATGAACCCTATTTTATCATTGTTAGCTATATCTTTAATTCCAATCACAGTAAGTGTAGTTGTTTTCTATCTTTTTAAATCAAAGAAGTTTCAAGAATATTCATATTTAAAAAGACAAATCATTGCGGGTATTATTTTTGGTATAATCGCAATCATTGGTACGGAATATGGTGTTCCATACAATGGAGCTATCATCAATATAAGAGATTCAGGGCCACTATGTGCAGCTTTAATATTTGGACCTGAAGCTGGTATTATTGCCGGATTAATTGGTGGTATTGAAAGATGGTTTGCGGTTTATTGGGGCTCTGGCTATTATACTAGAGTCGCTTGTACGATATCAACAATCTTAGCAGGCTTTATTGGCGCTTTCTTAAAGAAGTATTTACACAACGATAGAATGGTCAATTGGTCTCAAGGTTTAGTTATTGCGACAATAGTTGAAGTTATACATATGCTTATGATCTTCATAACTAATATGAATGACATTAAGCGTGCATTTGACTATGTACAAATGTGTACAATTCCAATGGTACTTGTTAATGCCTTTGTAGTAACCTTTTCTATCTATCTGTTACAAACTCTTGAAAAGACAAATGATCATGATAAAAATTATAAAAAGCATTCACTATCTACACAATTCCAAACTAGTTTATTGTGGATTGTTGTAGGAAGCTTTATTATTACTTCAATATTTGGATATTTAATTCAAAATCAAATCTCAACATCTTCAACTCGTGATTTATTAAAACTTAATATTCAAGATGTTGTGAATGATTTAAAAGCACAATCTGATGAAACTTTACTAAGAATTAATAGAGTTATCGCAACTGAACTTAGTTCTAGACCTGATAGTGATCTCATTGAAATGAAGGATAGATTTGGTATTGCAGAGGTTAATATTGTTGGAAATGATGGAATAATCTATGCTTCAAGTGAACCTGAATATATCAATTTTGATATGCGTTCTGGTAGTCAATCTGCAGAATTCTTATGTCTACTTGAAGATAAAGAAGAATATGTTCAGGATTTTAGACCTACTACATTTGATGATGAAACTTATCGTAAATATTCAGGTGTTTCTTTACATGATGGTTTTGTGCAAATCGCATATGATGAAAAACAATTCTATCAAATCATGGAGTCTAGGCTTTCTAGTATTGCCAACTTTAGACATATAGGTGAAACAGGTAATATCTTCGTATTAGATGCACAAGGAAATATCGTTTCATCTTCTTTTGATGAAAGCGTCAACAGCGAAGATGCAGATATTAATTTAAACCCAAAAGATACAAAAGAAGAAACTGTTTATAATGCTTTGATAAATAATGAAAATTATTATTATATGTTTAAAAAAGTTGAAGGATATACAATTTATGCAATATATCCTGCAAGTGAAGCTGATTTCTCTAAAAACTTATCAACTTATTTAACACAGTTCTTATTGATGATTGTCTTTGGTGCATTATTTGTGTTAATTTACTTTATTATTAAATTCTTAATTGTTAATAATATACAATCTATAAATAAGTCATTAAACAGAATAACTGAAGGACATTTAGATACTGTTGTTGATGTTAAAACAAGTAGAGAGTTTACATCTTTATCTGATGGTATAAATACAACTGTTGATTCTTTAAAACACTTTATTGCGGAAGCTAATGCTCGTATTGATAGCGAACTTAAATATGCTAAAGAGATTCAAGAGTCTGCTTTACCTTCTCACTTCCCTGCTTTCCCAGGAAGAGATGAATTTGATATTTATGCTTTGATGGATCCTGCAAAACAAGTTGGTGGTGACTTCTATGATTTCTATATGGTTGATGATAAAACTATAGTATTCTTAGTAGCTGATGTTGCTGGAAAAGGAATACCTGCATCATTATTCATGATGAGATCAAAAACTTTACTTAAGACATATGCAGAAAACAATATTTCTGTTGCTGATATCTTTACAAACGCTAACTTCCAATTATGCGAAGGTAACGAAGCAGATATGTTTGTTACAGCTTGGATGGGTTTCTTAAATCTAGAAACTGGCGAATTACAATATGCCAATGCTGGACATAATAGACCTCTAATAAGAAGAAAAGATGGCAAGTTTGAATATTTAACTGGACCTGCAGGTTTTGTCTTAGCTGGTATGAATAGCATTGTTTATAAACAACAAACTCTAACTTTATATCCAGGTGATGAAATATTCCTATATACTGATGGAGTTGTTGAAGCAACAAACCTAGATAAACAATTATATGGAGATGATAGACTTCTAGAATGCGCAAACAATAATATCAACGCAGATTGTGAGTCATTATGTACCATTATTAAACAAGATGTTGATAAGTTCTATGAAGGTGCTGAGCAATTTGACGATATCACAGAATTATCAATCCAATTTAAAAAATATTATGTAGCTAAACAAAATGACTAACTATCAAAAACATATAAAACAAATACAAAGTTTAAAAAGAAAACCAACGCTACTGCTTCATGTATGTTGTGGAGTATGTAGCGTTTATCCTTTAATATACTTAAGAAAATATTTTAATATAACTATCTATTATGCAAATTCTAATATTTATCCTTATGAAGAATATAATAAAAGACTAGAAGCAGTTAAATCATATTTAAAAATGCTTAATGATGATTCAATAAAAATAATTATTCCTAAATACGATAATGATGCTTTTAATGACATTATTAGTGTTTATAAGGATGAACCTGAAGGAGGCAAAAGATGTTACTTGTGTTATGAAACAAGAATGAAGGAAGCTTTTGCATATGCAAGTAAACATAAATATGAATATTGTACTACTATCATGTCTATTTCAAGAAGAAAAAATGCAGATTGGATAAATGAAATTGGTGAAAAACTTCAATTAGAATATCCTGATGTAAAATATTTGTATGCTGATTTTAAAAAAGCTGATGGCATTACAATAAATGAAAAAATGAATAAAGATATTAATCTTTATTGCCAAAACTATTGTGGTTGTATATATTCATTGAGGTAATATGGATAAGATTAGACAAAGAAAACTTAGTTTAATTACTAGAAATAAACTAAGTGATGAAGAAAGAAAAGAATATTCTAAAATAATTTGTGATAAATTATTTTCTTTAAATTTAAAAGGAAATATTATGTCATACTACCCTTTTAAAACTGAAGTAGATATTAGAGTATTTAATTTTAATAATTATGTATCATATCCGGTAATATATCATGATATTGAAATGGATACATATTTACCTATTAATAATAATTTTAGTTTAAATTATTATGGTATTTATGAACCTGATTTAGATGAAGCAATAAAAGTAGAAAAAAAATATTTAGACTATGTCATAGTACCTATTGTGGCTTTTGATGAAAGACTATATCGTATAGGATATGGTAAAGGATATTATGATTATTTCTTAAAAGATATAAAAGCTAAAAAGATTGGTGTAGCATTTGATATTCAAAAAGTTAATGGAATAGAAAATGATGATAACGATATTAAATTAGATATGATTATTACAGAAAAAAATACCTATAAATAGGTATTTAATTATCGCATATTAATTTTAGCCCATAACTCATCTGATAGTTTTTCATTTAATGGTTTATCTAACAAGTCTGGATTTTCTAAGAATAGTTGCAACATCTTCATTGATTTAGAGAAATAATAACCATCAGATATTCTCTCATCAACTGTAAAACCAAGTCTAACTGCATCTTTAAATATAACTTGATCATCTTCATAGAATGGCAATCTTTTTGACTGTCCTACCACTACAAACATTGATGTTGTACCCCAATTAGTTAAATGATGAAATCCTTCAGGAAGACCAATAGAACCAAGATTAGCTAATACCACAGATGCATGATATGGATCTGTTTCAATTAAAGCTCTAGGAATCTTACCTATCTTTTCTAACCAACACACAAATCGTAGTATTGGTCTAGATATAAACTTAGGTAATTTGTTGAACTTATCCATAAAGCCAGTTGATTCATCCACATAGCCTTTTTGTTTAAGTTTCAATAATTGTCTTTTCATTTCATTGTGTACATCATCGATATTCCATTCAGGTTTAGAATGTATAAAACATAATACTTCTCCACCATCATCCACAAATTCTTGTTTAACAGTGAAAGCAGCTGTAACTTCATTTCTTTTATACATCCTGCGATCATGTATAAACATTGATAATTTAGAACGTAAAGTTATTGTTTTTAAGACAGCTGTAACAATACATTGATACATATTATATTTGTAATCAGGATTAGCGCTATTCTTTTTATTAATAAACTCTTTTAAATTAGTTAAATCAATTTGAAAAGAAAAGAATGCTTGATTATCACATCTATTCGGAAATAAAAAAGGCATAATAAAATGCATTGAATCAATGTCTTTTAAATATTTTCCATCAAATCTATCGCCCATAAGCTTACCTCTTTCAACTATATAATTTTACTATATTATCTATATTTTTTAGAAGCATCTTTATTATATTTTTTTAGGAAATTGTTATACTAATGATAAGAGGTAAAACAAAATGCTTAAAATTTATGGAAGTGAAATGTGTCCTGATTGTGTAGCTTGTAAGAAAAACTTTGATTTATATGAAGTTGAATATGAATTTATTGATATTAATGCTTCATTAAGAAATCTCAAAGTTTTCTTAGATATGCGTGATCACAACCCTATATTTGATCGTTTAAAAGCAATTGGCGATATTGGCTTACCTGCTATTGTTAAACAAGATGGTGAAGTATTCACAGACTGGGAATCTTATCTAAAAGATATGGGAAAACAACCAGTTTATGAACAAAATGGTGAAGCTTGCTCAATTGATGGTAAAGGATGTTAAAAGAAACGATTAATCGTTTCTTTTATTTAATTTATTTTTATATTCTAGTATTAATGAATCCACATTATCATTTAAATCACTAGTTTTCCTTTTTAATGCCTTAAACAAATCACTACTTAAATTATTAGTTAAGATATTAAAAATTGTTGAAGCTGTTTTTTTAGCTATTTCATCCATTTGTGACAATGTTCTAATTGTTTTTAATAGTAATGATAAACCTTCAGAAGATATTTGTGATAAACTTGTAATATTTGATTCTTCTAGTATTTCAAATAATTCATCCACAAAGACTTTCCTTTCTTCAGGTTTAGTCTGTTCTAATATTTGTAAAAGAACTTTTCTACTTAAATCTGTTTCATATTTAATACTATCAGCTTTCTCAAACCTATTAACATCAACATTCCATGACATTAAAAAATGACAATTAATAATACTATTACTTGAACAATTAACTACTTTCTTATTGTTTGCCATCTCATAGATGACTCCTACAACATCTTTTTCAGGAACTAGTAAAAAATATTTATCTTTTAGTTTTTCATAATTTTCTTTAGGATATGAATCTGGTCTTAAGCCAGGTCCATCATTTGAAATAACTTGAATAATTCTATTTCTAATACTATCTGAACAATGAACTGCAGCATATATCGCAAGATTGCCACCTTTAGAATGTCCTAAAAGACGATATTTATTAAAAATCTTACAATTCTTATTAACATATTCTAAGGCATCAGCTTGAGAAACAATATCAGTATATGAAAGCATAAAATCTTCTTTCCAACCAATAATTGAATCATCTGTCCCTCTAAATACAATAGCAGTTGTATTATCAGGTAAATCTACCATTAAAGCTGAAAATTGTTCAGTTGTATGTTCATGCAAGATAGACACGTAATTATAGACATAACAATCCTTAAATCTATCAGTCATAGACATCATTCTTAAAACAACTGGTCCTGTTTGTAGCATCGTAATAGATTTAAGATTATCATTAATTTCATTATTTTTAAGATATAAATCAGCTAAATCTTTAATACTTAATCTATCTGTAGCATTTAAAATACTATCAAAATCAACATATGACAAAGAGCATAATATCGCATTATCTATTTCATTAAAAGGATCAACTTTAAAGCTTAAATCCCCTCTCCATTTTAAATAATCTAAAATATTCATAACATAATTATTCTAACACTCTTGAAAATATATAAAAAGAGTCTTATAATACATATGAACAGATGTTCATATATTCATTAGGAGGAAGACAAAGTGAAAAAGACATATGATATTGAAGTAGATTGCGCTAATTGTGCAAATAAAATGGAAGAAGCTGCAAATAATACTGATGGTGTTAAAAAAGCTAATGTTAACTTTATGACTTTAAAAATGAAAGTTGAATTTGAAGATGAAGCTAATGTTGATGAAGTAATGAAAGAAGTATTAAAGAATTGTAAAAAAGTAGAAAGTGATTGCGAGATCTTTCTATGAGTAAAAAACAAAAGACAAATCTCACTAGAATAATCGTTGGGATAATATTATTAATTCTTATTCATTTTTTAGAGAATGATAATGAATTAATAATGTTGTGTATGTATTTAATACCCTATTTAATACTAGGTTATGATATTTTATATAAAGCATTTTTAAGTATTAAGAATAGACAATCTTTTGATGAAAACTTTTTAATGGCTATTGCGACTATTGGTGCTTTAGCTATGAAAGAATATCATGAAGGTGTTGAGGTTATGCTTTTCTATCAAATTGGTGAATGGTTTCAATCATATGCAATTGGTAGATCTAGAAAAAATATTGCTAATTTAATGGATATCAGACCAGAATATGCCAATATTGAAAAAGATGGAGAGATTATTCAAGTTGATCCAGATGATGTAAGTATTGGTGATGTGATTATTGTTAAAGTAGGAGAAAAAATACCAATTGATGGTTTTGTTATAGATGGACAAACTTCTTTAAACACTAGTGCTTTAACTGGTGAATCTAAGCCTAGAGATGTAGGTATTAATGATGAAGTTATTAGTGGTTGTATAAATATGACCTCACCTATTAAAGTAAAAACAAGTAAAGCTTTTGAAGATTCAACAGTATCTAAAGTCTTAGATTTAATTGAGAATGCTACAAATAATAAAGCTAAATCAGAAGATTTTATTACAAAATTTGCGAAATATTACACCCCTGCAGTAGTGTATAGCGCAATAGCTTTAGCTATCATTCCTCCTTTATATATAAGATTTATTCAAAATGGTCCATTGCAATTCACTTCATGGATATATAGAGCTCTTACATTTCTAGTAATATCTTGTCCATGTGCTCTAGTAATATCTATTCCTTTGAGTTTCTTTGCGGGAATTGGTGGTGCTAGTAATCAAGGTATACTTATAAAAGGTTCTAATTATCTTGAACAACTTGCCAAGACTAAATATGTCGCATTTGATAAAACAGGAACAGTAACTTTAGGAATCTTTGAAGTTACTACAATTCATAATAGTGATTTTTCTAAAGATGAATTATTAGAATATGCAGCTCATGCGGAAGCATATTCTAATCACCCTATTGGAAAATCAATCATAAAAGAATATGGAAAAAAAATTGATAAAAACAGAATAGATTCAATAAAAGAGATACCTGGAAAAGGTATTGAAGCTATTATAGATGGTAAAAAAGTACTTACAGGTAATGAAAAATTAATTGAAGACAATAATATTGAAGTAGTTCATTGCCATGAAACAGGTACTATAGTACATCTTGCAATAGATGGTAAATATAAAGGTCATATTCATATTGGAGATCAAATTAAACAAAATTCTAAACAAGCTATTGAACAATTAAAAAGTGATGGCATTAAAAAGACTATCATGCTTACAGGTGATGAAGAAAGTATTGCGAGTAATGTTGGAAATACATTAAATATTGATCAAGTCTATGCAAATCTACTACCACAGGATAAGGTTAGTAAACTTGAAGAATTATTAAAAATGAAAGATGAAAATGAAACTTTAGCTTTTGTAGGAGATGGAATTAATGATGCTCCTGTATTATCTTTAGCAGATGTAGGAATTGCCATGGGTTCTTTAGGATCAGATGCTGCAATTGAAGCTGCTGATGTAGTATTAATGGACGATGATCCTTTAAAAATATCTAAAGCTATTAGAATTGCTAAAAAATGTATGCGCATTGTCTATGAAAATATTTATTTTGCTATCGGAGTAAAAATAATAGTCTTAATCTTATCTGCATTTGGTATTACTGATATGTGGTTAGCTATTTTTGCAGATGTAGGTGTCATGATTATAGCTGTAATAAATGCAATGAGGACATTAAAGGTAAAAAATATATGAATAAGAAAAAAAATGAAAATACATTATATGATGTAGCAGAACTATTTAAAAACTTCTCAGATTCTACTAGAATTAGAATTCTATATTGTCTAATAGAAAATGAAAGAAGTGTTTCTGAAATAGCAAGTCTATTAAATATGAATCAATCAGCTATATCCCATCAATTAAGATTATTAAAGAATTCTAAACTTGTTAAAAATAGAAGAGATGGAAAAACAATATATTATTCATTAGATGATGATCATGTTTATAATATTATCTGTCAAGGAATTGAACATATAAATGAAAGGTAAGAGTTTCTCTTACCTTTATTCTTTTGTAACATGCCACAACATTTCCGATATAGTAGGATGAGGATGAACAACTTCACTAAATTGTTTCAAACTCATCTTTTTTTCTATAGCTATTGATAACTCACCTATTAATTCAGTAGCATGTGGTGCGATTATTGTTCCTGATACTATCACATCATCAACTGTACATACCTTCACAAAGCCACTTTCACTATTCTCTATTAAACATTTGCCATTAGCACCAGTTAAATATTTTTTACTTTCATAAGGAATATTATTTTGCTTTAAATCATCTTCTCTAATACCTACAAAAGCTATTTCTGGATCAGTATATATACCACTAGGAATAATATTCATATCATTACTTAAAGGTTTATTTAAAATAATATCTATTATATTTTCTCCTTGTGCTTCTGCAACATGAGCTAATTGAATATTATTGGCCTTTGCATCACCTATGACATAAATATTATCGATATTTGTTTTGCCATTTTCATCAGCAACTATACCTCTATTTATTTCTAAACCAACATTTTCATCAACTAAATTATCTATATTAGCTCTTCTGCCTGTAGCAACAATAACTTGTTTACAAACTATCTGTTTTCTTTCTCCTTTAGAATCATCGTATTCAACAATTCTATTCTCATTATCTTTCTTAATTGCTTTTACAGATGCTAAGCAATTAACATCAATACCCTTTTTCTTAAAAAACATATTTAATCTTTGCCCAACTTCTTTATCCATAGTCGGTATAAGATTATTTGCCATTTCTAGAATAGTTATTTTACTGCCGAAACTATTTAGTGCACTCGCTATTTCAACACCAATAACTCCTCCACCAATAATAACAACAGATTCATGGAGCTTATAATCAGTTTCTAATACTTCGTTTGATGTGATTGCATATTCTATACCTTCAATTGGAGGAATTGAAACTACAGAACCAGTTGCGATAATAATGTTTGTTGTTTCATATTGGTTGTTATCACATTCAACAATATTCTTAGAAACAATTTTAGCTACTCCATATACTACATCAACCTTATTTGATTTTAATGACTTTTCAACTCCCTCTCTTAATACCTTAACAACATCATCTCTTCTACTATTTATTAAAGAATAATCAAATGAGACATTATCATTTTTAATGCCATATAATTCACTCTGCAAAGAAGTATTATAAACTCTTGCAGATTCTATTATAGATTTCATTGGTATACATCCCCTATTTAAACATGTACCACCAACTTTATCTTTTTCAATTAATAAAACATTTAAACCATGTTTAGCAGCTTTATTAGCTGCAGTATATCCACCTGGTCCTGCACCTATAACTATCACATCATATTTCATTTGATATCCCCCTTTAATAAATTCACAATATCTTTTTCAACTTCACTATCATATAATAAATCATCAGGATTCTTACCAATCATTTTTATAGGTATAATATCTATTAATTCGGTATCTAAACTATCAGTATAAATACTTAAATCTTCAATTTTGTCATTAAATAAACTATATTCTAATTTTACTGTTCCCCAATCAAAGCGATCTTCAACTTGATGATCATATTCTTTTTCATTTAAATGCTTCCAGTTATAACTAGAATATTTCTCTTCATACATCGATAATAAATCATGATCAAAATCATTTTCATCTAAAATAATAGGTTCACGATTATATACCTTACCAAAAGATTCTATTAAACTATCGCACAATAATTCTACAGTTATTGATTCATTATAGAATATTAAATTAGTAACTCTTGATTTAACAGATTTAACATTCTTAGAATTTAGTTTTAATAATGAAACATTTAAATACTTTTTTAATTTTTCTTGATCAACTTCAATCATTAAAGTTCCATGATGAAAGCTATTTTCCTTACCCTTATAATATGCATGACCAGAAAACTTCTTTCCATCAATCAATAAATCATTTCTACCACTTTTATATGCATCTATCTCCAAAGATCTTAAACATTGTAATATCACTTCATTTTGTTTATCTAAATCATAATTTTCATTACTTGAAACAAAAGTAAAATTTAAATTTCCTAAATCATGGTATACTGCACCACCTCCAGATATTCTTCTTGCAAGGTAGCCTCCATCTTTTTGTAATTGATTAAGATTACACTCATTCATAGAGTTTTGATTCTTACCAATAAAGACAGTGTTATTATTCTGCCATAAATAAAGGATAACACTGTCTGAATCAACACTATTTAATAAATATTCTTCTATAGCCTGATTGTGATATGGATAATATGAATCAGACTTAAACACAAATAATTTATTAATCATTAAATTCGTATTTCAATATTGGATTTCTTGCAGCAGAAGTTTCATCTGGTCTGCCAATTAAACAATTATGTGGTGCACTATGTAAGTATTCAGGATCTTCAAATGCTTTCTTATATAATTCCAAATAAATATCTACAGCTTCATCAATTGCTTGTCTGCTTTCTGTTTCTGCAGGTTCAAACATCAATGCTTCATGTACTATCAATGGGAAGTACATTGTAGGAGGATGAATACCATAATCTAGAGATGCTTTAGCAATATCCATAGCACTTACACCAGTTTGCTTCTTTAAATCTTCTAAGCTCAAAACAAATTCATGCATACAAGTACTATCGTATGGAAGTGTGTAGCTTTCTTTTAATCTGTGAGCCATATAATTAGCATTCAACACAGCTTTTTCACTAGCGTTTCTTAAACCTTGTTTACCTAAACTTAGAATATAAGTTAAAGCTTTTATTACAACTAAGAAATTGCCATAGTAGCTTCTAACTTGTCCAATTGTATTATTAGGATTCTTAAATACATATTTACCTTCTTTTTCATCTACCATATGCATAGGTAAATACTCTTTTAAGAAATCTTTACAACCTACTGGACCTGAGCCTGGGCCACCACCTCCATGAGGAGTTGAGAATGTCTTATGTAGATTTAAGTGAATACAATCAAATCCCATATCACCAGGACGTACTCTGCCCATTATGGCATTCATATTCGCGCCATCGTAATAACACAAACCACCAGCTTCATGAATAATTTTTGTTATTTCTAAAATATTTGGATCAAATAATCCTAAAGTATTTGGATTTGTAAGCATCAAACCAGCAGTATCTTTTCCAACTACCTTTTTAAGTTCATCTAGATCAACACCACCATTTTCATTAGATGCTACATTAATAACATTAAAACCAGCCATTGTCGCACTTGCAGGATTAGTACCATGTGCTGAGTCTGGAACAATGATATTAATTCTTTCATGGTCGTTTCTTTCTTGGTGATATTTTCTGATTAATAATAAACCTAAGTATTCTCCATGAGCACCTGCAGCAGGTTGAAAACTCATCGCATTCATTCCTGTAATTTCACAAAGTAATTCTTCAGCCTTTTTAATTACTTCCATACATCCTTGAATCGTTTCAAGAGGCTGTAATGGATGAATTTGTGTAAACTTTTCAAATGAAGCAACTTCTTCATCAATTCGAGGATTATACTTCATCGTACAAGAACCCAAAGGATAAAAACCATCATTAACTCCATGAGTTTGTTTCGCAAGTTCAGTATAATGTCTTGATAAATCTACTTCAGACATTTCTGGAAGTCTTAACTTACTATTTCTTAATAATTTTGAATCAAGTTTATATTCTTTAACACTTAATTCACTTATCAAATCAAGTTGACGTCCATTTACACTTCTTTCAAATAAAAGTTTCATTAGCACACCTCCTTGATTGTTTCTATTAGTTCATCTATCTTCTCTTTAGTATTTAATTCTGTACAAGCCCATAAAATCTTATCTTCAACTATTAGACCCATTAAAACACCTTTATCAGCTAATTTTGTTTCAAGAGTTTTAGGATCAATCTTACTAGTAGTTAAAAATTCATTAAAGAATTCATCTTTATAAGCTAATTCAAAACCAAGAGCGTTTAATTGTTCAGCTAAATAATGAGCATTAGATAAACTATTTATAGCTACTTTTCTTAAACCATTAGGGCCTAGAGCTGCCATATATACAGAAGCAGTCATAGCACATAATGCTTCATTTGAACAAATATTACTTGAAGCTTTTTCTCTTCTGATGTGTTGCTCACGAGCTTGCAAAGTTAAGACAAATGCTCTATTACCATTATGATCACTAGTTTGACCAACAATTCTACCAGGAAGTCTTCTCATCAATTCCTTTTTACAAGTCATAAATCCAAGATATGGTCCACCAAAACCAATAGGAAGACCTAATGGTTGTCCTTCTCCTACAGCAATATCAACATCCATTTCCCCAGGAGTTTTTAATATTCCTAGTGATATAGGATTAACAACTTGAATCATTCTAGATTTATTATCATGAGCCAACATACAAAGTTCTTCAACATCTTCAATTACTCCATAATAATTAGGAGATTGAACCAAAACACAAGCAGTTGATTCATTAATCACATCAGCTATTGCTTTTTTATCAGTCTTATAATTATTAGCTTCAACAACTACTAATTTAACATCTCGAGATTCACAATATGTCTTAATAACTTGTAGTGTTTCAGGATTGATTGTATTAGAAACTATTACTTCGTTTTTATTTCTTTCTAGACACATAAAAATTGCTTCAGCTGCAGCAACAGCTCCATCATAAACTGAAGCATTAGAAACATCTAAACCTGTTAATTCACAAATCTGTGTTTGATATTCAAAAATAGATTGTAATACACCTTGACTTATTTCAGCTTGATAAGGTGTATAAGCAGTTAAAAATTCTTCTTTTGAAGTTATTGTTTTAACAATTGACGGAATATAATGCTTATATGCACCAGCTCCTCTAAAAATAGAATTATATACTACATTTTTATCAGCAATAGCTTTCATTGTATCAACTACTTGCATCTCACTGATACCTTCAGGAATATTTAAATCTTTTAATCTTACACTTTCAGGAACCATTGAATACAGATCATCAAAACTATTAAGACCTATCTGTTTCAACATTGCTTCCTGTTCTAAATTGGTATCAGGAATATATTTAGACATCTTATCCCTGCCTTTCACATTCTTCTTGGTAAGCTAAATGATCTAATAATTCTTCACTTTCAGTAACATTTTCTACTTTTATTAACCAAGTAGCATAGCAATCTTCATTAACTAATGCAGGATTATCTAATACTTCTTCATTAACTTCTACAACTGTACCTGTAACTGGTGAAAAAACATCACTTACAGCTTTAACTGATTCAACATCACCAAATGCTTGAGAAGCTTTGACTTCATCACCAACACTTGGTAAATTCACAAATACGATATCTCCAAGAGCATCTTGTGCATAATCAGTTAAACCAATTACATATACACCATTTTCATCTTTTACCCATTCATGAGTCTTAGAATACTTTAATTCTTCTGGATTTTTAAACATATTATTATTTCCTCCTATTGTTTAATAATTCCTTTTATAGAAAGGCATTTCAACTATTTTTGCCTTCAATCTTCTTCCTCTTACATCTACTTGCACAACATTACCTATTTCACTATACTTCTTATCTATTAAAGCCATAGCAATCGATGTCTTGAATAAAGGTGAGAAAGTGCCACTTGTAGTATGACCAATCTTTTCATCACCTACATAGATATCTTGATGTTCTCTAAGCACACCCTTATCTATTATTTCTAAACCTACTCTACATATTAAAGGTTCACCTTTTTCTATTAAAGCTTTCTTACCTATGAAATCATCTTTATTCATCTTTACACCAAAATCTAAACCTGTTTCTAGTGGTGTAATAGTCTCATCCATTTCATGTCCATACAAAGGCATAGAAGCTTCTAATCTCAGCGTATCTCTTGCGCCTAAACCACATGGTTTAATATTAAACTGCTTACCTGTTTCTAATAATAGATTCCATAACTTTGAAGCATTTTCATTATCAGTATATATTTCATAACCAGCCTCACCTGTATAACCAGTATAAGAAATTAAACAATTCATACCACAAATATCCACATCTTTTTTAGCAGTATAATACTTTTCAGGAAGATCATCTTCTTTCAATAATTTCAACATTAAATCTCTTGCCTTAGGACCTTGTAAAGCAACTTGCGCAACACTATCAGAAATATCTTCAATAATAGTATCCTCAAGAATATTATTCTTCATATGCTCAAAATCTTTATGTCTATTAGAAGCATTAACCACAATGTAATAATCTTCATCAGAAAACTTATAAACTAATAAATCATCTACTACTCCACCATCTTCATAACACATAATAGAATATCTAACTTTACCATTAGACATCTTTGTGAAATCATTTGTGAGTAGATGATTCAAACTTGCAAGTGCACCTTTTCCTTTTAAAGTAATTTCACCCATATGTGAAACATCAAAAAGTCCCACATCATTTCTAACACACATATGTTCAGCAATTACTCCTTCATATTGAACTGGCAATAAGTAACCCGCAAAAGGTACAATCTTACCACCTAGTTTTTCATGTTCCTCATATAAAGGTGTTTTTAATTCCATATTATCTGTCTCCTTCTTTATTTATTTAAAAGAGGTAGGAAAAACTCCTATCTCTGTTTGTTTACCTGAAAGATTCTCCATAGGGATTGCTTCTTTGGTGCAATATTGCTCTCCAGAGTATTGTCCAAAACCGGTCCTTTTACCTGAGAGTTTCTAATCCCCTTCGGTGCTTCATTTAAGAAGTCTCTTCCGGTTTCTTCCTCCAATTTATCTATCTTAATTTTATCATAGTTAATTGTGATAAATTCTTTAAAATTCACTAATTTATCTTAGAAATTAACCAATTATATATATCTTCATAAACAACTTGTCTATCTAGCTCATTTAAGATCTCATGTCTATCATTTTCATACAGTTTAATGTCAATGTTTTTAACTCCAACATCTTTTAAGGTATTTGCAGATTTCTCTACTTCCTTACCAAAAGTACCTACGGGATCATCCTTACCTGATACAAATAATATTGGTAAATCCTTTGGAACATTATTCAATAAAGACTTATCATGGAGTCTAGAAATGCCTTTAAACATATTGTAGTAACCATTTAATGTAAACATAAATGTACATCTTGGCTCATTTATATACCAATCGACAATATTCTCATCTTTACTAAGCCAATCCATTTTAGTACGTGATGGTTCAAATTTCTTATTGTATGAGCCAAAAGCGATATTATTCACAAAGCTACTACGATACTTCCACCCTTTAAACTTAGCTAATAAACTACACATAAACATTCCTGCTTTAACTACCATTAAGTCTTCTAAACCTGTACCCATAATAATAGCTCCATTTAAGTTTGAACCATATTCAAATAGATATTGTCTTGCATAGAAAGAACCCATGGAATGACCTAATAAGAAATATGGAATATCAGGATATTTTTGTTTTGTTAAAGAAGTTAGTTTATACATATCTTCAATCAAAGTTTTATTACCATTTTCACCAAAATAACCCCACTCATCTTTACTATTAACAGAATCACCATGTCCTAAATGGTCATTACCTACTACTAGAAAACCTTTTAAACATAAATAATTCGCAAAATCTTCATATCGATCAAAAAACTCCACCATACCATGAGCTATTTGTAAGATAGCAATAGGTTTATTATCTGGTATAAACATCTTAGCTTTGATATCAGCTAAATCATTATATGATCTATATTTCAGTAATTCTTTTTTCATTTCTACTTATTAATCTTTTAATTTTAATAAATTGTATTTAAATAATATTGGATATACTCCAATAACAATAAAACATGTAAAACCATATCTAAATACTCTATAGAAATATGCAAAATTATTATGTGCCTCTAAAACTTCTTTATCAAAAGGCATTTTCAATACATAACTTATACCAATAAATAATAAACCACCTAATAGTGTTCTTATTATACCTTTAAGTAAATTATTTGTATTTTTAAAATTAACAAACTTCTCTTCAAAAAGTTCACCAAACACAAAACCAATATATAATCCTAATGTTGAATAATAATCATTTGATGTACAAAAGAATACACCTATTAAAGCATATAAGCCTAATAATATATACATTATTTTTTTATCTATCTTTTTATCCAAATAAGCTAATACATAAACTATTAAACAACCAAATAATGAACCAACTATTACATCACTTGGATAATGTACACCTAAAGCAAATCTAGAAATACTTACTAATACTACTACTATTAAACCAATTAACAATATCTTTTTTCTTTTTAATGAATTATATAAAGTAAAAACAATTGAACTCACATTTGTCGCATGGCCACTAGGAAAAGAATAACCTTGCTTATTCATATCGTAAATATCATATCCTGGTTCTACAACCTTAAGACAATCAATACTATCATTCACAACATATGGTCTAATTCTAGAAAAAAGATTTTTAATCATTGAATTATTTAATTGGGCAAAAATCATATTTCTTGCGAGTGTTTTCCCAACATTTTTATCTAGATACCAATAAAAAAGTCCCATAACCATAACGGTAGTATATGATTCACCAAATAAAGTTATAAAACTAAATATATGATATAAAAATAGATTATTGGAAATAAACTCTTGAAAGAGTTCGATTAATCTTATTTCCCATGAAAATTGAAAAATGTTACCCAAATTGCTTACCTTTTATATAGTTGTGACAAACTTATCTCATATGCTTTTTGCTCGTATTCATAGTTGATTTCTTGATATTTATCTTTAACTAATAACTTAACTATTGTATTCATAAAATTAGGATTTTTAACTAGTACTGGTCCTATAATATGAGTGCCAAATAAATTTTTTAAACGATAACCTTCATATTCATTATCCACAAGATTATTATCTTTAAATTTATAATCAAATAATTTATTATCAAAACCACCTTCAATAGTTGTAGATTTATTAATAAAACCTATTACATCACCTATTGATGGATTATTAACTATAAGATCACCGGTAAATCTTTTCTCACTAGTATGTGTATTAAAATCAATTATCTCAAGTGCTTTATTTCCATCAATACTATTACCTAATAATTCCATTGCATTACCAGTAAATAGTATTACTTTACCTTTATTGATTTCATTTTCTAAATGATATTTATATTTTTTTAAATCTTCTAAAGCCACCATTAAATTCTTTTCTGTACCTGATCCCATATAAATAAAATCATATTGACTAAAATCAATTGCATCTTGGACTTCCTTTTTATCGATTGTTACAGAAATACCTTGATCTATTAAATGATGTTTTAAAACAAGAATATTTCCATAATCTCCATATAAGTTCATTAAATTAGGATATAAATGTAATAACTTCATTATATTTGTTTCACTTCCTTTAATAATTTAGCTTCATCTGAAAAACATGTTAAGACAAAAAGTTCATTTTTACTATCATTATCTAAATACTTCAAAGCCTCATCTACTGTTTCATACAACATTATCTTTCCCATATCAAATCCAGCATATTTAAATCTTACAGCTAAGTCATTAATGTATTTACCTGCAATAATAATTTCTTTTATATTATCAGCTTTTAATAATTCAAAGTTGATATCCCAAATCCAAGAAGTATCACTTGTAAAGTATTTTCTAGAAATATCATCAATTATAAACATGATGCTGATATCATTATCATGATTTAATACATATTCAATATTAGAATTATATGAAAGAGAATTCTCATGTTTAGATATTAATAAAGTACCAATTCTGTTATTTAATCTAAATTGTTTAAATCGACCATTCTGAATTAAATAACTATTTAAACTCTTAATCATCTTCTTATCATTTAGATCTAATAAAGATCCAACAGTAAAAGCTGATAAAACATTATAAGCATTATATAAAGCATTTAAAGCAAGTTTAATCTCATATTTATTATTAATCAACATTCTTCCCTCATGAAGATCAATATCACTTATTTCATAAGCAACATCAGGTCTTTCAAAACCACATTTACTACAATGATATTTACCCACATGTCCATATTGGCGATAATCATATATCATCTTAGATTTACATACAGGACAATAGTAACCATCATCATAGATACTATTACTTTCTTCTTTAACATATTCATTTTCACCCATGCCAAAGAAGATAACTTCATTTTCAAATTCTTCAGCTAAACTTGCGATTAAAGGATCATCGGCATTTAATATTAAAATAGATTCATTTCTTATAGATTTCTTAATATCATTCATCACATATTCTGGATTACCATTTCTTGTGAGTTGATCTCTATATAAATTATTAATGACATAATATTTAGGTGCAAAATACTTAAAGATATGTTTAGCATATCTTTCATCCACTTCCATTAATAAAACATCTTTAAGAAATTTACCATTATAATCACTATTATCAATAATTAAAGTTGTGATACCTTCAATTTGATTAGAACCTTCATAATTATAGGCAACTGTTTTATCATTGCTGTTTAGGATTTGTTGGATCATTTCAACAGTTGAAGTCTTACCATTAGAACCGGTTACGGCTATTGTTAATTCAGGTAATTGTAAGCGACTTAAAATATCAGGACATATCTTTAAGGCAATCTTGCCAGGTAAGGATGAGCCTCTACCAACATAATTGCCTATTTTTCTTATTATTTTACATACCAATATAGCAAATAGTTTTCTCATAATATAATTATAACCTAAAGAAAAGAAGTTATTAACTTCCTTTCTAACATATAATTGAACCCACTTCCATATCAGAGCTTATAAGTTCTAATACTTCTTTACCATCTATTTGTTTTACAGCTGATAGTAGCATACCTTGAGATTCTAAACCTCTTATTTTTCTAGGTTTAAGATTCATTACTGCGATGACCTTTTTGCCTACTAAATCTTCTGGTTTATAGTGCATTGCCACACCTGATAGTATTTGTCTTTTTTCAAAACCAAAATCAACATCAAAAACTAATATCTTATCGGCATCAGGATGCTTCTTACATTCAAGCACCTTGCCCACAACCATTTCAACTTTATCAAAATCTTCAAAGGCAATTTCAGGCTTATGTTCAACCTTTTCTTCACTTGTTCCCAAATACTCATGAACTTCTTCCATGGTCTTTTCAGGATCAAGTCTTGCGAACAATACTTCTGGTTTTTCACATACTTTATTGCACTCATATGCACCGAAATTATCTAAAGTATCGTAACCTGTCTTTTCAGTATTGATCTGTTCATATACTTTCTTAGCAGTTTCAGGCATAAATGGTTCAAGCAATACAGTACCAATTCTGATACCTTCCAAAAGATTGTATAAGACAGTATTTAATCTTGTCTTAGATGCTTCATCTTTAGCTAGAGCCCAAGGTGTTGTTTCGTCAATATACTTGTTGCATCTTCTGAACAATTCGATAATGGCTTCCAAAGAATCGCCAACTCTTAATTCATCCATCTTGCTGTCAACTGTCTTAACAGTAGAAACAATGGATTCCTTGAATTCCTTATCGAGGTCAGTCTCTTCAAAGTTATTTGTCAGTTGACCATCAAAGTATTTGTTGGTCATGGCAACAGTTCTGTTTACCAGATTGCCAAATACATTCGCCAAATCTGAGTTAATTCTTTCAATTACCAATTCCCAGGTTATTGTGCCATCCTGAGCAAAAGGCATTTCGTGTAAAACATAATATCTAACTGCATCAACACCAAAGAATTTTACCAAATCATCGGCATAGATAGCGTTACCTCTAGACTTAGAAATCTTATCTTCTCCTACCAGCATCCATGGATGACCAAATACCTGTTTAGGTAAAGGTACATTCAATGCCAACAGCATGATAGGCCAATAAATAGTATGGAATCTGATGATATCTTTGCCGATAAGATGTAAATCAGCTGGCCAATACTTCTTATATAGTTCACCATGATTGCCATCCACATCATATCCCAAACCGGTAATATAGTTACTCAGAGCATCAATCCATACATACACAACATGTTTAGGATCAAAATCAACAGGAATTCCCCACTTGAATGAAGTACGTGATACACACAAATCCTGTAAACCTGGTTTAAGGAAATTGTTGACCATTTCATTCTTTCTTGATTCAGGTTGAATGAACTCTTCGTGGTTGTTGATATACTCTTCCAACTGTTTCTGATACTTAGATAGTTTAAAGAAATATGATTCCTCTTTTTCCTTATGAACATCTCTTCCACAGTCAGGACACTTTCCATCTACCAATTGAGAATCTGTCCAGAATGATTCACATGGAGTACAATACCAACCTTCATATTCACTCTTATAAATATCTCCCTGATCATAAAGCTTTTTGAATATCTTTTTTACCTGAGCTTCATGATCATCATCAGTAGTTCTGATAAAGCGATCATAGGAGGTATTCATTAAATCAAATATTCTTTTGATTTCTGTAGCCTGTGTATCAACAAACTCTTTTGGTGTAACACCAGCTTCCTTAGCCTTCTCTTCAATCTTCTGGCCATGTTCATCTGTACCAGTCTGAAAATACACATCATATCCCAACATCTTCTTGTATCTGGCAATTGAATCAGCCATGATAATCTCATAGGTGTTGCCAATGTGTGGCTTACCACTTGCATAAGCAATTGCGGTTGTAATGTAATATTTTCCCTTGTTTTCCATAAATAACCTCCTAAAAAACAAAAAGGTGATAATAAGGGCGCTAAAAGCGCGGTACCACCTTTACTTATAACTCTTAACTCTTAACGCGAGTACACGTTTCATCCTACATATCGAATAAAATGTTCAGGATCCATCTTTAAATATCTTCCCTGCTGAATTTCACCAAACATCAGCTCTCTATAAGTATCAGATATTTAATCTATCCGTCATAACAATAATATTCTATCATATTATTCTTTTGAATTTTCAAGACTATTAATAATTACATTTGCAGTTATATCACCTGTAACATTCAAAGAAGTATAAACCATATCTAATAATTTATATATTCCTGAATAAAAACCTATAAAATCTAAAGGTATTCCTAATAATTGTAGATATGTTGCACCTATTACAACACCACCATTTGGAATACCTGGTGCAGACATATTTATTAATACTGCAGAGACAATCATAAGGATGTATCTAGTTAACGTAAGTTCAACATTAAATACCTGACAACAGAATATACCTAACAAAGAAAAAGATACAGCTCCTCCACACATATGAATAGTGCAACCAAGTGGCACAACAACATCTGTAATACTTTCAGGAATATTAAACTCTTGATTGCATGTTTTTATTGTATAAGGCAAAGTAGCACTTGATGAACAAGTAGTTATTGTCATTAACCAAATCTTATTTACTTTTCTTATAAATTCAATAGGAGTCATCTTACAGATTATTAATACTGGAATAATCATCACAATTATTAAAGTTAATAAAGCGCATAGATATGCTGTAAGAATATATCTTGCGCCTACCCCTAATAATACTGAACCATATTTTGAAACAGTATTACTTATTAATGAAAAAACAGCTAAAGGAGTTAAATACATAAAGTATTCCAATACTTTAAAAAGAAATTGTTTAATATTTCTAATTACTTCAATAAATTTTTCACCACTTTTAAATAAAGTAGAAAGATATCCAACAAGAAAAGATATTAAGATAACTGAGAATAAATAAGAACCAGTTAAGAATTTATTTAAATCCTTAGGAATTAGATTAAGTAGAATTCCTTCAAGATTTATTGATGTAGTAGTACCACTCCATTCAACATTATCAAAAACAAAATTGCTTCCTGGGTTAACTATCAATACCACAATTGAAGACAAAATAAATGTTGCAATAAACATCAGCACAAAAATTATAATCGTTTTTAATACTAATTTATTACGTAGTTTAGAAGAATCAAATATAGAAACAGTGATACTTGTGAAAACTACAGGTACGATCATATATTTTAAGAAATTAATATAATATGTACCTATAAAACTAATTGAATCAGTATAAGTAGGAAAAAATAGTCCAAAAACTATTCCTATAAGTAAACATAATAATGTAATAATACTTAGTTTATTCTTCATATTAGATTTGTGATTTAAGATAAGCAAATAAGAAGTTTTCTATTTCTCCATTCATTACCTTATCTACATTTCCTTCTTCATAATTGGTACGATGATCCTTTACAAGAGTATATGGACAAAATACATATGATCTTATTTGTGAGCCCCATTCAATCTTTTTCTGCTCACCTTTTAAAGCTCTTTTTTCGTTTTCTCGATCTTCGATTGCTTTTTGATATAACTTTGATTTTAAGATAGCTAAACATTTTTCTCTATTGAGAATTTGTGATCTTTCAGATTGAGAAAAGGCAACTAAACCAGTAGGAATGTGTTTCATTCTTACGGCACTATCAGTTTTGTTTATATGTTGACCACCGGCGCCAGAAGAGCGCATTGTATCAACTTCTAAATCTTCATCTTTTATTTCTATATCAATTTCATTATTAAATTCAGGTAATATTTCTACTGAAGCAAATGATGTATGTCTTCTACTTGAAGAATCAAATGGTGAAATTCTTACTAGACGATGTACACCTGTTTCTCCCTTTAAATAACCATAAGCCATATCACCTTTTATCAAAACTGTGCATGACTTAATTCCAGCTTCATCTGCTTCTTCATAGTTGATTACTTCAAAACCATAAGCATTATTCTGTGCATATCTTTGATACATCCTAAAAAGCATCTCTGCCCAATCTTGTGATTCAGTACCACCAGCTCCAGGATGTATTTCTAATATGGCATTTGAATGATCATAATCATTAGATAAAAGAACTTGAATTTCAAAGTCTTCAAATTTATTATTTACTTCTACATATTCTTCATTAAGTAAATCAAATAATTCAACATCATAGTTTTGACTTAATTCATCTAATTCAATAAGTAAAGATTTTATACTATTTTCATTAGCATAATATTTATTCTTTAAATCTTTAAGAGTATTATATTCTTTTATTACAGCTTGAGCTTTTTTCTGATCTGACCAAAAAGTATCAAGACTCTGTTTTTCTTCTAATTCCTTGATTCTATTATCAATACTAGCTAAGTCAAAGAGAGTCGCCTAAATCTTTTAGCTTCTTTAAGGAAGTGTTTAGGCTTTGTTTCATTTCATATATTTCCATAATTATTTTTCCTTTATTACTATTTTTAAATTATTACAGAATGTCACAACATCACTAGATATCGTATTCATCATATTTTCAAATAATTCATATCCTTCTTCTACGTAAGCTTGTAAAGGATTGTTTTGAGCATAAGATCTAAGATGTATACCCTCTCTTAATTTAGACATGACATCAATGTGATTTTGCCAAGCTCTATCCATTAATCTTAAAACCATTGTTCTTTCTACTGGTAATATTTGATTTCTAACTGGTTTAATCTTATTTTGATATGCGCCAAAACAAGCATCAAAGCACTTATCAATTGTTTCTTGTTTACTAAGATTATTAATATCATCTATCTTAAATGAACTAAGACCCATATTATTAATTCTTCTTACAATAGATGGATAATCAATAACGATATTCTTTCCATCTTCATTAGTATTAGATTCCACAATGTTTTCAACTTCTCTTTTAAACATGTTTTCTATAACAGAATGAATATCTTCATTTTCTAAGATAAAGTTTCTTTGTGCATACATTGTTTCTCTTTGTTGTCTCATGACATCATCATAATCAAGTAATGCTTTACGAATATCAAAGTTTAAACCTTCTACACGTTTTTGAGCACTAGAAATAGCTTTACTTACAGTCTTATTTTCAATAGGAATATCGCCCATTTGTTCAAATAAACCAGATATTCTTTCAGATCCAAATCTCACCATTAAATCATCTTGTAAAGAAACATAGAATCTTGAATAACCTGGATCACCTTGTCTACCAGAACGACCTCTAAGCTGATTATCAATACGTCTAGATTCATGTCTTTCTGAACCTAAAACTACTAGACCTCCTAGTTTTCTAGACTCTTCAGTTAATTTAATATCGGTTCCTCTACCTGCCATATTGGTTGCGATTGTAACCGAACCTTCTTTTCCAGCTTTAGCAATAATATCAGCTTCTCTAGCATGATTCTTCGCATTTAATACTTCATGCTTGATTCTTGCTTGTTTAAACATACGTGATATTAATTCTGAAGTTTCTACCGAAATTGTACCTACTAAAACAGGTTGACCTTTTTCATATAGTTGCTTAACTTCTTCTAATAAAGCATCATATTTAGCTTTCTTAGTTCCAAATACTAAATCTGGATAATCAATTCTTTGTATAGGCTTATTTGTAGGAATCTCCACAACACGCATATTATAAATTGATAAGAATTCTTCTTCTTCAGTTTTTGCAGTACCAGTCATACCCGCAAGTTTGTTATATAGTCTAAAGAAATTCTGATATGTGATAGTAGCTAAAGTTGTAGTTTCTTGTTTAATAGGAACATTTTCTTTAGCTTGAATAGCTTGATGTAAACCATCAGAATATTCTCTTCCTGGCATTTTTCTACCAGTATTTTGATCGACAATAATTACTTCATTATCTTCTACTACATATTCCACATCTCTAGACATAATGTAGTTTGCTTTAAGAGCTTGATTGATATAGTGAACTAAAGATGTATTATCTAATTCAAATAAGTTTTCAACACCAAAAGCCTTCTCTGCTTTTCTAACACCTTCTTCAGTTAATTGAACATTTTTATCTTTTATATCAATTACATAATCTGTTTCTCTAGTAAGTCTTTTCACAAACTTATCAGCGTTTATATATAAGTTAGCTGTTTTTCTTTCTCCACCAGAGATAATTAAAGGTGTTCTAGATTCATCAATTAAGATAGAGTCTACTTCATCCACCAAGGCAAAATTTAATTCTCTTAATACTCTATCTTCAACTCTAGTAACCATATTGTCTCTTAAATAATCAAAACCAAGTTCAGAGTTTGTAGTATATGTAATATCACATTCATAAGCTTGTCTTTTCTGCATTGGAGTCAAAGCTCTAAGATTTAAACCAACACTTAAGCCTAAAAACCTATGTATTTCGCCCATCCATTTACTATCTCTTTCAGCTAGATATTCATTGACCGTAACCACATGCACACCCTTGCCTTCTAAGGCATTTAAATATACTGCCATAACAGATGTCAAAGTTTTACCTTCACCTGTTTTCATTTCCGCAATATCGCCTTGATGAAGCACATATGCACCTTCTAACTGACAAAAGAATGGATATTCACCTATGACTCTTCCTGCAGCCTCTCTTGCTACCGCAAAAGCTTCTACCTGTATATCATCAAGTGTTTCTCCATTTTTTAATCTTTCTTTAAACTCTACAGTTTTATGAGCTAACTGTTCATCAGTCAAACTAGCCATTTCATCCTTTAAATTATCTACAGGAATGATAGCTTTTTCTATTGAATCTAAGATCTTTTTATCGTTATTAAATAATCTATCTAAAAAACCCATTTTCTTCTCCAATCATCTACTAATTATAACATAGTTAAGCATAAAAAAAAGTTGGCCATAAGGCCAACTACATGTGCTTTCGATTATTCTTGAACCTCTTTTATGTTGTGAGCTTGAAGACCTCGATCACCTTCGATTAAATCAAATTCAACTGCAGCTCCCTCATTAATAGTCTTATAACCATCCATGATAAGTTGAGAATAATGGAAAAAGACATCACGACCATCATCTGCTGTAATGAAGCCAAATCCCTTAACCTTGTTGAATCTTTTAACTTTGCCTAACATTTCCTTATTCTCCTTTGAATATAATTTTAGCACACTTTATTTTTACTTTGTAAAGTTTTTGTAAGCCAAAGATAACAGTTTGATTGAACAAACTTTTTCTTTTAAGGCATTATAAACCCCAAGCATACTTGAACCAGTAGTCACCACATCATCAAGTACCAGAACCTTTTTATGTCTTTCTCCATCATAATAATAATTATTAATCATTCTTTTTCTGTTTATACTATCTTTACCCTCTTGAATTAACTCATCTTTTTGATAAAGGCCTACTATTCTTTTTTGTTTTAAATTATTAAAAATAAGCTCTAAATGATTAAAACCCCTTTCATTTATCTTTTTTTGACTACTTGGCACAAAGATAATCTTATAATCAAAATAGCGATAATTAATATAATCATCTAACCAATAAGTAAAGACATCTTTTAATATTTCATCATGTGCTTCCTTATATTGAATTAATAAACTTTTAAATAAAGAATCATAATCATAGAAAGATTCAACCTTAATATTTTCATATTGAATTATTTTTCTTTTTATAGGCATCTTCTTACGACATTCAATACATAATAAATCTTCCTTTAAAAACAAATTAGAAAAATTAGTTTTACTTTTTTCTAAGTCACAATAAACACATCTCATATATATGCATTTGCCTCCTTTAAATACTTAATAGTATTATCTATTTGTTTTGATCTATGATTAGAAATAATATAACCCTCACCTAAATCACTATTTAATCCTCTTTGTAGTCTTCCTAACATCTGTATTAAATTAGACTCATCAAAAATAGAATAATAATTTAAAATAACTACATTGATATTAGGAATAGTTATTCCTCTTTCTAAAACACTAGTAGAAAATATATATTTATACTTGCCTTTTCTAAAATCATCAATATTCTTTTGTCTATCATCTAAATCAGAATAAACATATGTACAAAGAAAGAATAATTTAAATAACTTATATAATAGATATGCTTGTCTTTTACTAGAAACAAAAATGATACATTGTCCATTCATTCTTCTTAATAGATAAAAAAGATAGAATAAAGATAATTCTTTATTTAAGTATTTAACCTTTGGTACAACAAGTGGCTTATTATTTGGTTTAGTATATAGTCTTACAATCTTATATACTCTTTTATTCAGTATTCTTTTTAAATCATCATCAACAGTTGCACTAGAAAAGATTATTTTCCCTTTACACGAATTTAAAGAAATATTCATTAAAGTTTCATTACCTTTCAAAGGAAAAGCATCAACTTCATCTAATATTAATAAATCAAAGGTTTTATAGTATCTATATAATTGGTGACATGTACAGACAATCAAATCACCATCTAAAGTATCATGATGACCACCATATACAGATATGACTTTAGCTTTCTTAAAAATACTTTTAAATCTTTTTTCTAGTTCTATTACTACTTCTCTTCTAGATATCGCATATGCAACTTTTAAACCTTTTTTAAGATAATTAGATATACTTTCAACAACAATTTCAGTCTTGCCTGCTCCACATACACAATGAAGTAAAACATCGCTATATTCACATGATTTAGCGCATATTGAAGAAGCTTTTTCTTGTTTCTTGGTGAGTTTAAAATTAAAACTATATTCTTCTACTCCTAAATTTACATCATAATTAAAACTATTTAAGTCCTCTTCTATCAACAATCTAGAAAACTTAATACATTTCCTACAATAATAGCCTTTAGAGCCTGAATAAAAATAATTGATATCTTTATTACCACATCTTCTACATTCCATCTATTAAACTTCCTTCATATCATTATTCACCACAAAAACTTAAATTCCTAACTATTTTTTAAATAATTTTTGTATTATTTAAGTATGATAAAACTTCCTCAAGAATATTTAGATAATATGAAAGAATTATTAAAAGATGATTTTAAGGATTATTTAAATATTTTTAACGATGATTACACACATAGTTTAAGAATTAATACTTCTAAAATATCTGTAAGAGACTTTTTAAAGATAAATCCTTTTAATTTAACTAAAATACCTTGGAGTGATGATGGTTTTTACTATGATAAAAATGATGAAGTAAGTAAACATCCATATTACTATGCAGGCCTATATTACATCCAAGAAGCTAGTGCTATGCTTCCTGGGCTTGCATTGCCAATAGAAGAAAATGATCTTGTATTAGATGCATGTGCTGCCCCAGGAGGAAAATCATTAAAGCTTGCGAATAAACTAAATAATACTGGTTTATTAATATCTAATGATATATCTGTAAGCAGATCACAAATTACTTTAAAAACTCTAGGAACTTGTGGTATAAAAAATGCTTATATTACTGCTCAAGATATTAATGACTTAAATAATTTAGATAATAGCTTCGATAAGATTTTAATAGATGCGCCTTGTTCTGGAGAGGCAATGTTTAGAAAAGATCCTTCTTTAATAAAATCATGGTTAGATAAAGGTCCTGATTATTATCAAGTTATTCAAAAAAGTATTATTAAGAAGGCTATTTCTTTATTAAAACCAGGAGGAATGCTTCTATATTCCACTTGTAGTTTTTCTATAAAAGAAAATGAAGAAGTAGTAGAATATGCCTTAAGTTTAGATGATAAGTTAAAAGTATTACCTATTAATCAATATGATAATTTTATGCCTGGTATAACTAAGAATACTAAGAATTGTGTTAGATTATATCCTCATAAAATTAAAGGTGAAGGTCATTTTGTAGCACTACTACAATATGGTGAACATATTAATACTAATAAAATCAATAATACTATAGTTGATAAACCTGATATTCCATTTTTTAAAGATATAGATATGTCATTTAGTAATGGTAAATTTATTCAAAGAGATAATAGGTTATATTTTGAACTAAATCATGATTTAAATTTAAAAGGACTAAGAACTTTAAGATCAGGTTTATTATTAGGAGAATATAAAAACGAGAAGTTTGAACCATCTCACAGCTTAGCTTGTGCACTTAAATATAATCAATATAAAAACATCTTAAACTTTTCTCTAAATGATAATAGAGTAATAAAATATTTAAAATGTGAAACACTTGATGTTAAAGACAAATATGTGGATGGAATAGTATTAGTTTGTGTAAATAAATATCCATTAGGTTTTGGTATAGTTAATAAAGGAATACTTAAAAATAAGTTCCCTTCAAATAATCGATATAAATAAAAGCACTCTGTAATAGAGTGCTTTGACGTAATTTGTGAAATTAACGTTTTGAGTATTGAGGTCTTCTTCTTGCACCTCTTAAACCATACTTCTTACGTTCCTTAACACGAGAATCACGAGTTAAGAAGCCTGCTTTCTTTAATACAGGTCTAAAGTCTTCGCCTACTTCAAGTAGTGCTCTAGCAATACCATGTCTCATGGCACCTGCTTGACCTGTCATTCCTCCACCGTAAACATTAATGAAGATATCATATTGACCTTCAGTTTGTGTTTCTACTAATGGAGATTTTACTACCATTCTTAAGATTTCTTGAGGTAAGTATTCTTCAAGAGTTTTTTCACCAACCATAATCTTACCTGTACCAGGAGTCATATAAACTCTAGCTACAGAAGATTTACGTCTTCCTGTTCCAAGATAATTTACATTTGTTTTCTTTCTAGGCATTGTTTATCTCCTTATTTAAGCTCAATTGGTTTTTGAGCTCCATGAGGATGCTCAGCACCTTCGTAAACATACAAGTGAGTTCTCATACGATCACCTAACTTGTTGTGTGGAAGCATACCTTGGACTGCTTTTTCCACTAATTGTACAGGATATTCTCTTTTCATCTTACCAATAGATCTAGCTTTTAATCCTCCAGGATACATTGAATGGTGGTAGTAGATCTTCTTATTTTCTTGATCGCCTGTATAAACGACCTTTGCAGCGTTAATAATAATTACATAATCGCCACAATCAACGTTTGGTGTGAATGATGGTTTGTGTTTTCCTCTTAGAATAGCAGCACATTTAGTAGCTAATCTACCTAAAGTTTGTCCACTTGCATCAACTACATACCAATCTTTTTTTACTTCTGCTGGTTTCAGCATAGTTGTTTGACGCATATTTTTCTCCTTTGAAGTTTCCGGGGCTTCAATAAAAAAATAAGGCATTTATTATTTTATGTTATTTTAGATAATATTTCAATAATATTTGCCCTATTTTTACACTTTTACTTAATTATGTGTTGTAACACACTTTTTCTTGTGACAATACCCATAAATACATTACGATCATCAATTACTGGTACAAAATTATTATTTACAATTTTATCAACTAATTCTGATATATCAGCATCTACTTTTACTGGTGGACGATAATCATTTCTAGCAAGTTCTCTAATATTAACTTCTTCTAAATCTTCAATATCAAACTCATCTTCATTGATTATTCTCCACAATATATCACCTTCTGAAATTGTACCTAAATACTCTCCTGATTTAGATACAAGAGGAATGGCCATATATCCATGTGCTCTCATCTTTTCTAAGGCCTGTCTAACATTCATTTTTTCTTCTAGATAGGCAACTTGATTTTTAGGCGTCAACAAGAATAAAACGTTTGTCTTTTCCATACTTTAATTTTAATCTAGAATTATGAAAAGATTGTGATAATTTTAATAAGTTTAGTCTAATTTAAGTATTTTATTCTTTAATAAGCTTTTAATTAAAGGAATATACGGTTGATGATCCAAAATGTTATTAATCATACTTATCTTTTTACCAGAATCTTTAATAGAAGCTCCTAAATGATACACCTTCATTTTTTCAGTATCATAGTCAATAATAATATAACGATCGTGGACTTTATTATTAGATTTAATAAATATTATATTTACATTAGGATATTGCTTAGTGAAATCAGCAAATTCATCTCTAGAAAGATTCGATTTATTATTAGAGATGATAGTAACAAAAATATTCTTATTAATATTTCTTAAATAATTTAAAGTTCTAATACTAATATAATCATCAATGATAATAATTGAATAAGTAGCTTTATTATAAATTGTATTAAACGCAATATCAGCTTTAAAATAATCTCCATTCACTAATAATATTTCTTGATTTAAAGTGGATTCATTATAAAAATCTATCAACAATGATAAATCTTTTCTCATAATAGTATTATTCTTTAAATTAGTAAGCTCATTATTAATGGAATTAATATCCAAAGTGTTCTTATTGGTTTGAATAGATAATTCTAAAAGATTACTATCTAATACTAATTGATTAGTATTTATTAAATAGTCTTTCATATTCTTAAACATCCTAATTAATGCCTTAGATTGTCTAATAGCTAATTCACCTTTTAATACGGTCATAAGCATGTATATACCTTGTTCAGAAAAGGCATATGGTAGATATCTAGAACCTCCAGATTGGCCTTTAAATAAAGAAGAATCTCGTGAGGTCAAAATTTTTGACCTCACCAAATATTCAACTTCTTCTCTAGTCAATTGAAATCTAAAATCCTCATCAAACTTATCTATGTTATTTCTAACTTGCTGATTAAATGCTTTAGTAGAATATCCATATATACAAGCTAAATCAAAATCTAACATTACTTGTATTCCTCTTATTACGTAGATCTTATCTTTAATAGAGTTTTCATCAATTATCATTATTTCGTTATTGTTTGATTTCTTTTTGTTTGTCATCTTATTCTCCTTTAAAAACAGTAAAAAGTTAGTAAATATCTAAATCATTAAACACGTGTTGCGGAGTTCTGAAATCTTTCTATCTTGAGGTCGCATTTTGCGACTTCAAGTTTAATAGAGAAGGAATATATTCTAATTCCTCTTCAGTTAACCGAAACGTTTAAGGTAAAATTTTTTGACCTTAAAGATAATTCTTGTGTTTCTAGTTCAGTTAATCTAAACATGAAATACCTATTAGATTTATCTATGTTATTTCTAACCTGTTGATTAAATGCTTTAGTAGAATATCCATATATACAAGCTAAATCATAATCTAACATTACTTGTATGCCTCTTATTAAGTAGATCTTATCTCTTAATGTTTCTTGGTTTATTATTGTTATATTATTTGGCATAGTTTTCTCCTTGTAAGTAAATAATAAAACAATTTTCATTAAGAAAAGTCCTAATATAGTCCCAAATTAGTCTCATATCAATCTCAAAAAGAAGGCTTTAAAGCCTTCTTTTTAAATTACAATATTTACTACTTTACCCTTTATTACAAAGTGTTTCTTTATTTCATTTCCTTCTAAATATTTCTTAACATTTTCAACTTCTAGTGCTGATTGGTATAGTTCATCATCACTTGCATCAGTTTTAGCCATAAACGTACCTCTTAATTTGCCATTTACTTGTACAGCTATTTCTTTTTCTTCTACTTGAAGTTTTGATTCGTCATAACTTGGCCATGCTCGATAATCTAAATCATTTTTACCAGTTAGTATTTCATACATTTCAAGTCCTAAATGAGGTGCGTATACAGATAATAATTGAATAAAGTTAATTGCATATTCTTTATATATCTTTTCTTGTTTGTAACAATCATTTATAAAGATCATCATTTGTGATATAGCTGTATTTAATCTTAAGTTTTCTATATCCTCAGATACCTTTTTAACTGTATAGTTATAAGAATAATCTAAAGAACCATCATTCTCATCAGTTAATTTATCTTTATTTTCGATAAATAATCTATATACTCTTTCAAGCCATCTATGTGCACCATCAATACCTTGAGTTGACCATGGTTTGTCTGCTTCTAATGGTCCCATAAACATTTCGTATAATCTCAAAGTATCTGCACCATATTGTTCAACAATATCATTAGGATTAACTACATATTCAGGATATCTTTTACCCATCTTAATACCATTAGAACCTAAAATATATCCCTGATGGACAAGCTTTTGAAATGGCTCTGCAACAGGAACTAAACCCTTATCAAATAGATAATTATTCCACATTCTAGAATATAGTAAGTGTCCTACTGCATGTTCAGGCCCACCAATATATAGATCTACAGGCATCCAATGTTTTAATAAATCGTAGTCTGCAAACTTTTCATCGTTATGAGGATCAATATATCTTAAGAAATACCAAGATGATCCAGCAGAACCTGGCATAGTAGATGTTTCTCTTTTGCCTTTTTTGCCTTTGTATTCAACATTAACCCAATCTGTTGCCTTATCTAAAGGAGCGCCCGTTTTACTTGGTCCGTAATCATCAAGTTCAGGAAGTATTAATGGTAAGTCTTTATCATCAAGTACGCCAATAGTTCCATCTTCATAATGAATTACTGGTATTGGTTCTCCCCAATATCTTTGTCTAGCGAAAATCCATTCTCTTAATTTATAATTGATTTTCTTTTCACCTAATTTATTTTCTTCTAGCCATTTTAATGTGACATCAATAGCATCTTGTTTATTCAAACCATTCATAAATCCAGAATTAATATGAACTCCATCACCTACATAGGCCTGCGACGATACATCGCCACCTTCTAAAACAGGAATTATTTCTAAATCAAATTTCTTTGCGAATTCATAGTCTCTTTCATCATGCGCAGGAACAGCCATAATAGCTCCTGTTCCATAAGACATTAATACATAATCAGAAATCCAAATAGGAATCTTTTTATTATTTACTGGATTAATTGCATAAGCACCAGTAAATACACCAGTCTTATCTTTATTTAATTCAGTTCTTTCCATTTCTGATTTAGATTCACAAGCTTTCTTATATGCTTCTACTTCAGCTTTTTTATCTGCACTTGTGATCTTATCTATTAAAGGATGTTCAGGAGATAATACACAATATGTAGCACCAAATAAAGTATCACATCTTGTAGTAAAGACAATAAAACTTTCATCATGATTATCTACCTTAAATTTAACTTGTGCACCAACAGATTTACCAATCCAGTTTCTTTGAATTTCTTTAGTAGATTCAGGCCAATCAATTGTATTCAAATTATCTAATAGTTTTTCAGCATAAGCAGGAATATCAATAATCCATTGTTTCATATTTCTTCTAACAACAGGATATCCTCCTCTTTCTGATTTACCATCAATTACTTCATCATTTGCTAGAACACAACCTAATTCTTCACACCAATTCACAGGCATTTCAACACATTTTGCATAACCATCTAAAAATAGTTGTTTAAAAATCCATTGAGTCCACTTATAATATTCAGGATCACTAGTAGATACTTCTTTAGACCAATCATATGAAAAACCTAATGACTTAAGTTGTTTCTTAAAATATTCAATATTGCTCTTAGTAAAACCTGCAGGATGATTACCTGTTTGAATAGCGTATTGTTCAGCAGGTAAGCCAAAAGAATCAAAACCCATAGGATGTAAGACATTAAAGCCCTTCATTCTTTTATATCTACTTACTACATCAGTAGCAGTATATCCTTCAGGATGTCCTGCATGAAGACCTACACCAGATGGATATGGAAACATATCTAAAGCATAAAATTTAGGCTTAGAAAAATCATGCACATCTGTTTTAAATGTTTCATTTTCTTCCCAAAACTTTTGCCACTTAGCTTCGATAGTCTTAAAATCAAATACGCTCATAAATAATCCCTCCTAAAATAAAAGGTGATCCCAAGGGTGCAAATGCACGGTACCACCTTATTTTTAACTTTAATATCTTTAACGCAGACTTACGATTAATCATTATCTTAAGCAAGTTCATTATTCTTATTAACTAGTTTCCACCAAGCACTAGCTCTCTATTTAACTAAAATAATTACTACTCTTAAAGATTACCCTATTATTCTAATATTTAGAAACAAATATTTCAATATTTAATCAATATTTAGTATCATTGTGGTGATATATTGTGATATTTTTCGCTATAAATGTATCACTACAATGATATAAAAAGTATCAGTAATATTTAATTGAATAAAATTTTTTTAAATTTAATTATTATCTAAAACTTCTTTAGCTTTATTTAATTGTGTATCTTTACTTAAATTAGTAGCTAATTCTCTTACTGCGCTAGAAATAATAGAACTATATGTATCTGAATCTAATATAGCTGATCCATCTATATTATTATCTTTTTTAAACTGTATTAAAGCATTTTCAAAATTAGAATCAAAATAACCATCAGTTCTAGATATATCATAGCCTAATAGTTCTAATGATAATTGTGATATTCTACATGCTTCAGATACTGTATCTAATCCATATGACTCATCATCATATAATTCATAATAGTGTTCATAAGCAATCTGAGGCATCATAACTTCTACATCAGGTTTAATACCAACTTCATGAATTGATTTACCACTAGGTGAATACCAATAGTAAGCTGTAAGTTTTAAAATACCACCATTACTTAAAGCTCTATTTGTCTGAATTACACCTTTACCAAAACTAGTAGTACCTACTATTGTTGTGTTAGGATGAATCTCTTTTAAACACAAGGCAAATACTTCTGCAGCTGAAGCAGTATTCTCATTAATAATAATTACAATCTTTTTAAAGTTATCATAAGCTTTATTAGCTCTAGTATAATCAACTGTTTCTTTTCCCTTAGAATCTTTCTGTTTTAGATAAACTTTATCATTCCCTACAAATAAACCACATACTTCTTTTACAGAATTTTGATATCCACCTGTATCATCTCTTAAATCAATAATTAACTCATCCCTATCAGTATATTCATCTAAATAAGTACTTATTTCATCAGCTGTAGTATTACCAAAACTAGATAATTCTAATATTAAATAACCATCATCTTCATATGTGTGTGCAGTATTATAGATAGAATCTCTAATACAATCCACATCAATACTAGTTCCTGTTCTTTCTAGAGAAATGGTTACTTTTGTGCCTTTTTCTCCCAAAACTTTTTCTCTAATTTGATCATGATCAAAACCTTGAATACTAACTCCATCTACAGCCACAATAATATCTCCAGGTAGTATTCCTGCTTTTTCTGCAGGAGAATTTTTAAATACTCTTTTTACTATTGCGCTGCCATCCGCATTAGAATATTCAACACCAATTCCTACATAATCCATATTGATACTAGTAGAAAATTCTAACATTTCTTGTTCAGACATATATTGAGTATATGGATCATAATCAAAAGATGTCATTCCATAATAAGCTTTATCTTCTAATACTTCAATTAAATTATCATAATCACTAGAATATAACCAATAATTATCCATGTCATATTCTATTTCACCTAATACATCTATGGTATCTACTTCATAAGTTCTATGAAGTCTACCATAAATAAAATAACCTAATAGTCCACCTAAAACAAATAATATTAAACACAATAAAAAGATTAGAAATGTCTTTCTTCTTCTTTGTCTTTTTTCGTTTCTTTCAGATGCTAAAGGAACTCTTTGCAAATCAAAATAAATCTTATCGTCTTCCATAATTAAGGTAAATATAATGCAGGGTTTAAGATACATGGAGCAGAATTACCTGCTTCACAACGATGGTAGTAATAAGCAGTAGAACCTCTACCACATGAGAAGGTTACATTCCAACCCATAGCTAGATAATCTTCTAGATTACCTTTTCCTAAATAATACATTTCTATATGACAATGTGGTCCAGTAGATTTACCAGATGATCCAACTGTACCAATAACTTCATCTTGGAATACATAATCACCATAAGAAACATATACTTGATTCATATGGAAGAAAATAAAACCATATACTCTTCCTTCTACTTCAGCCATCAAATATACTTGATTTCCTCCACCTGCAATCCAAGCACCACAATAACTTCCTAAATCCCCTGGGTCATAACAAGAATCATCAGCACGAATTACTACACCACCTGCAGGCGCATGTATTTCTTCTCCTCTATTTGCGGCATAATCAACACCTAAATGCCATGCCCCACCAAGAAAATCACCATCATAATTCCATACTCCATCACTTATCCAAGAATTATGTACTGCAGGTACAAAACCTGTATTTACAGTTACACCAATTTCTTTTAGCATTGCACGTAAATCATCAAAACTAGTGTATATCTTATCTCTTTCAGCAGTCATTGCTTCTAATTCTTCATCAATACGTTTTTCTTCTTCTTCATAGAATTCTTGCATAATCAACAATTCAGCTTGTCTAGCTACAATACTTTCATAACTTTCATCTAATTGAGCTTTAGAAGCATCTAATTCAGCCTTATCTTCATTTAATTGTCTAATCACATCTAATAGTTCATCTCTATCAGCTTTATCTTTAGAAACAATAGCTTCAACTCCATATATTCTAGAAAGCATATCAGAAAAAGATTTAGAGCCTAACACAAATTCTAAATAACCAGAAAAATGCATACTCTTTTGAGATTCTACCATTCTATTTTTAACTCTAGTATTTAAAGCTTCAACTTTTTCTTCATTTTCAGCTATTTGAATTTCTAGAGCTTCAATTTTAACTTTCAATTGTTCAATCTGATAAGCTAGAGTATCTATTTCAGCTTGTAGACTCTCAGCTTTAGATGCATATTCTATAGCTAAAGCCTTAGCTGCATCTCTATCATTCTCTGCTGCAGCAATTTGATTTTCTATTTCTTCTAGATTGTTTTGTGTATTTTGAGCTATTGCAGCACAAGCCTTCTTATCCTTATATTTAACACATTTATCATAATCAGATATCTCTTCATCTTCATCAGCCATAATAAAACTAGCCCTTGTACTAATAGGCAAGAGCATAAACACTATAAGAATGATACTAATAATCTTTTTAAACATTATCGTGTCAACCTCAAGTACTTACAAACTGATATATAAGAACCTAAAAAACCTACAATAACTCCAATTATTAATAAACCTATACTTAAATACATAATAAACGGATATACAGGAACCAAAGTAATAACTCCAGCTAATACTCCTCCAGTGATTTCATGTAGTTTATAGTATAAATAAATAATAATAGCAATAGGAATAATTGAACCAAAAATACCTATAATAATACCTTCTACTAAAAACGGAGCACGAATATATCCATTCCTAGCACCTACATTTCTCATAATCCATATTTCATCTTTTCTAGTTGCGATAGTAATCTTAATAGTGTTATATATCAAATAAACAGCTAAACCTATTAAAGCTAATATTAATACTCCACCACCATTTCTTGTGGCATGCAGAATATTAATTAATGTATAAGTATTACTACCACCATCTTCTACTGAATCAATACCATTAATCTTAGCTATACTATTTTTAACACTAGATAAAGTTGAACCATCATTTAGATAAACAATAAATGTATCATGGAATGGATTATCATCTCTATATAATTCAGAGAATTCTACCATATCAGGATATGTTTCATTATAAAAATCAAATTCTTCATCTTTAGTACGATAATCTACTCTATCAACTCCTTCAATAGAAATGATATCGTTTTTCATATTATTAATAACTCCAGAATCTGTAACATCATAATCAATTAAAGCTACTAAAGATATAGAAGATTCTATCTCTTGAGTTAAATAACTTAAATTATAAGCAAATACCGCAAAAACACCTACTAATAATAAAGTAATAGTTACAGCACTCGCACTAGAAACAGCCATACCAAAATGACGCTTTACACCTAAGAAACCCTCTTTTATATGTCTGAAGAATCTTCTAATGAATCTCATCAGTATCTCCTTCTTGTCTAACCTCTACATATTCTAGAGTTCTATTTAAATCTTCAGGTACGACAATCTGATCAATCTTAAGAGTTTGTAGATCAGCTTCAGACATTGAATCTTCTAGATTATTCTCTACAACATATTCTTCTTGACTATTTTCTACTTCTTTTGCAATAGCTTCTTGCTTAACAGGTTCTTCTGCTTTTTCTTCTGCTTTTTCTTCTTGTTTTTTATGATAGAAAGAAATATTCTCATGCATCTTATCATTCACAATATGACCTTGGTCTAACTTAATAGTTCTTTTAGGATGATATTCAACCATCACATCATTATGTGTAACAACTAATAAAGTTGTTTTTTCTTCTTCATTTATCTTTTCTAATAAACGAATCATCTCATCTGTCATATTTGGATCTAGATTGCCTGTAGGCTCATCTGCGATTAAAATGGTAGGTCTTTTAGCTATAGCTCTTGCGATCGCAACACGCTGTTGCTGGCCACCAGAAAGCTCTCTAGGCTTAGCATTTGATTTATCAGCTAATTCCACAAGTTTTAAGACTTCTCTTACTCTTTTTCTAATCTTATCTGTAGGCATATCTAAAACTTCTAAAGCATAGGCAACATTTTCAAAAACAGTCTTTTCAGGTAAAAGACGATAATCTTGGAAAACAACACCTATTTTTCTTCTATATAAATAAACTTTAGACTTTCTAAGCCTACCTACATCAATACCAGATACTAAAACTTGACCACTAGTAGGAACTTCTTCACCATCTAGTAATTTAATCAAAGTTGACTTACCAGAACCAGTAGGCCCCATGATATATACAAACTCACCATCTTGTACAGTAAGATTCACATCATATAGGGCATTAGTTCCATTTTTATATCTTTTTGATACGTTTTTAAATTCAATCATACCTATAAAATTATATCATTTTATACATATACAAACAATTATTCTCATATCTATAGATATACTATTTCAATATACATTTTTTATTATTTAATAATGTTTTTAGTATTTCTTTGTATATACTATAATCTTTTATCATATTGATACTTGTAAGCTTATTACCTGTATCTTTTATAGAAGAACCTAAATGATATAGTTTCATATTGTCTGTATCAAAATCAATACAAATGTATCTATCATGAATAAGTTTGTTTGATCTAATAAAATCAATACTGATCTTACTTTCTATTTCAAAATCTTTATATTCAATTAATGATAGTTTAGCTTTATTATCAGAAACAATATAAGCTTTTACATCTTTTTTAAGATACTTTAAATGATCTAAAGTCTTAATGCTTATATAATCATCAACAATAATAATATTTCTTTTAGCTTTAGATAATATATCTTTATATAACAAATCAGCTTTAAAAGGCTGGCCATTAAGTATTAATACCTCTTCATTATTAACACCACTATCAAATAAAGACATAATATCTGATAGATCATTTCTAGTAATCATAGTATTTTCTATTTGTTTAATTCTAGAAGTATTATCTAGAGTTAATTCATATAGATAATTAGGTGATATTAGTTGATTTGTGTTAATTAAATAATCTTTCATTAATTTGAAAGCTCTCATAATAGCTATGCTTTGTTTTGTAGCTACTTCTCCTTTTAAAACAGTTGCAAGTTGATAAATTCCTTGTTCACTAAAAGCATAAGGTAACTTTCGATTTCCGCCCCAACTTGATGTTGAATTTTTTAACATCAAATTTTTGTATTCTATTTCTGTTAGTTGAAACATGAAATCACTTGGAAAACGCATTTTATTGTTTTTAACTTGTAAATTTAGATATCTAGTTTCATACCCATATATACTAGCTAAATCAAAGTCTAGCATTACTTGTATACCTCTAATAGTTTAAATATATCTTTTAGCATATCTTCATTTATGATTATTATTCCGTTATTACTTGATTTTTTTGTTTGTCATCTCATTCTCCTTTTAAAATACTATTGTATGTTAAAGCGATTAAATCAATATTAATTCTTGATTATTTATAAAATAGTTCTCGATTACTTCGTTTAATAAATCGTTTGTATTTAGTCTATTTATTACTGTTAATTTGTTGCCACCATCCTTAATCGATGATCCAAGGTGAAATAATAATTGATTTTTGTATTTGTAATTTAAAACAATGAACCTATCATGAATCTTGTTATTAGATTTAAGAAAGGTAATGGATATATGTGGAAATTGTTTTATAAAATCATTATATTCAGCTAGAGTTAATGTTTTATTTTTGTTATTGGATATTATTGTAATAGGTATTTTTCTATTAATGAATCTTAGGTGTTGTAATGTTTTAATGTTTATATAATCATCAATGATTATAATGTTTTTATTAGCTTTAGCTAAAATATCCTGAAATACTATATCAGCTTTAAAAGGTTGACCATCTAGAATTAATATCTCCTCGTTATTAACACTACTATCAAATAAAGATAAAAAATCTGATAAATCATTTCTCGTAATCATAGTATTTTCTATTTGTTTGATTCTAGAAGTATTATCTAGAGTTAATTCATATAAATTATCATATGGCTTTGACAAAGAATTATTAATTATGTAATGTCTCATATATACAAAAGCATTCATGATATAAATACTTGCCTCAACAGCTCTTTTAGAGTGTAGACAACTAGTAAGCATGGCAATACCTTGCTCAGAGTAAACGTATGGCAAGTATTTAATGTTGCGACCTCTTTTATTCCCGGAAATATTCAAGGTTCCAATTTGGAATCTTGAAGCCTCATCATAATTAAGCTTAAAACAGAATTCTTTCGGAAATCTGTCAATATTTCTTTTCATAGCTCTGTTTTAATTAGCTGTACTTACATCAAAATATTTAGCAATATCACTATCTAGCATTACTTGTATTCCTCTTATCTCATAAATCTTATCTTTAATAGAGTTTTCATCAATTATCATAATTTCATTACTGTTTGTTTTCGTTTTATTAGTCATTTTTAGCTCCTTTCATTGTTTTGTTTATAGCTATGTTTCGTTTTAAATAAAAAAATGTAGTATTTTTCCTAGATTATCATCTAGTGTCTTATTTCTATAAAAACTCATAACAAAATATTCCTCCTACTCATTATTCAAAGGAAAAAGTAAAATTCCTAATTTTTTTTATTAAAAAAGACTAAAAACAATCATTTTTAGTTCTTATATCTATTGATTAATATATTAAACAATATATATAGTTTTATATGATATGGTCATATGACCATATAAAAAGACTATCAATTTCTGACATGATCAGTTTTGATAGTCTTTTATTTAATTAATTATCTTTTAATACCAGCAGATATAATTACACCTACTCCAGTTACAATAGCCATAATTGATGCTAGGCCTAATTGTATACCAGTTCTAGGTGGAACATATCCTGATGGATTGATAGGACATGGTCCAGAGCTAGGGCATACACACTTGAATGTAGCAACTCTAATTACATTTCCAGCTTCATCAATAGTTTCAACCCATCCATCAAATGTATAACCACTATGTCCTGGATCACTTGGATCTATTACTGTAGCAGGATTTTGTGCATACTCTGACTTAACTATTGGACTAGCAGCTAATGGATCAACGTATGTAACTAGTTTAACATCCTTAGGGTTATATGTAGCTACCATTATGAATCCAACTGCTGGATCGTAGTTAGAACTCCATCCTAAGAAGTCATAACCATCATATTCTGGAACACTAGGAACAACGCTAGGGTCTTTAGAAGCAGCTTGTGCTGCAGCCATAGATGGGTATTTATCAGGAGATCTAAGTATCATATTACCATCAATATTTCTAGGATTAATGTATGTAACATAAGTCTCTTTATCTTCTTCGTAGACATTTTCGATAGTGAAATAATATACATTTCCTTCTATCTTATCTAACTTAGTTGTACTTAAATATCCATCAATTTCAACTTCTTTTATTGAATATGCATCAGGATCTAATATAACCTCATCATCATCAGTTTCTGGAGTTCCCTTATCATCTGTCTTAGTTACCTTTGGAAGCTTTTGCCATTCGTAGTATCCTTCACTATCTTTGGTATTTACATCAAATCCAGCAGAAGGATCATCTAACTTGATCATACCGACTTTTATAATCTGTTCAGAACTATTTAATAATAATGCGTTTATATCTTTACGTAAATCAGTATGTTCGCTATCGTTCTTCCAAACTTTTCTAACTTTAACTGCAACCTTATCAGCAAGTAAAGTATTTGTAATAGTGACAATAGTTTCTGTTGCAGAAGAATCACTAGGGCTAACTGTCGAACTATATTCGCTTGGAATATTCTTTTCTACAACAGTATAATTAATAGCAACTTTGTTTCCTTCTACAGTCTTATTGATTGGTAAGTTTTCAAATGTATGAGACCAATTTGAATCTGCATAAATAACAGCGTCTTCTATCTTTGTGCCATCAGCAAGTAATTCAACGACAATATCATTAGGTCTAACTCCTTCAGCATTTTGAGAATCATTCCATACTTTATTGACGATTATCTTCTTACTATCAACATTTCTTGAATTACGTACCTCAAATACACCAGGACCAGTTGATAATACTACCGAATTATATCCAGCATCTCTTAAAGCATCTGAAATAACCTCTTCAACTGAATATACAATTGGTTGTTCAACACCATTTACAACCATTGAAGTTGGTAGATTATTCCATTCAACATATTCGCTCATATTGTCAGTGAATGTACCAACAGTCTTTTCGCTTCCTTCAACTTCTTGCTTAGTAGAAGTTCCAACTATACGGTATAACTTAAACGTTACAGAAGAAGGACGTTTTTCATCGACATTATTAGAATCATCCCATACTTTTCTTGCTTTAATTGTTTCAACAGGACCATAGTATTTATTTGTAACAGTTATTTTTACATTACCATCAGTATCAACACTAGGATCACCATATTCAGCTCTATAGCCTGGTATAGCTTCTTCATAAACTTTCCATGTTAGAGTTGTACCATTTAATTTAGATGGTAAGTTATTCCAAGTTACACTTGCTGAATCAGCATTTAATGTAATAGTCTTGTCTTCAGCAATATATGCAAGCTTATTATTGTTGTCTTGATATGGACTTACTCCTGTTTGAGCAGTTTGATAATAACCATATAAATGTAATACCACATCTTTACGATTACTACTACCTAAACCTAAAGCATTTTCCGTATCTTCATCCCAAACCTTATTAACCTTAACAGTTATTGTCTTTGGTTGATAAGTATTTGTAATTGTAGCTAGATTTGTTTCTCTATTATAAGCATAGCTTGCAGTATAAACAGTTATATCTACTCCCGTTTCTTCAACACTATAAGTTATTGCTCTACCATCTTCTGTCCTAACTGGAAGATTATTGAATGTATACTTCCAATTATTAGTATCGCTTAAAGTTACTGCAGTAACATTAGTTCCATCTAAATATTTAGGAGTAACAATATTTTTATCAGAATCTATAGCAGTTAAATTAACACTGATAGATGAAGGTCTTAAGCCATCTTGATTATTATTATCATCCCACTTCTTAACTACAGTCATATAAGTAGAATCATTCTCATAAGTATTAGTAACAGTAGCTTTCTTATTGAATGTAGTTACACTACCTTCAGTACTACTTGCTGGATTATCATCAGCTATTTCGGAAATACTAGAAGTATAACCTTGAGGAAGACTAGTTTCTTCTAATGAATAAGTGATTAACTCATGACTTGTAGGATCATATTTATCTAAATTAGTAAATGTTACTTCAGCAGGACTAGCATTCTTAGTTATTTTCTCAGATTTAACTTCACTAGTTGCTCCACCTACTGTCTTAGATAGCTTAATAGTTACATCATCTCTAGTATTTTCAGCATTGTTGTTATCACCAACCCATACTTTATTAACTTTAATCTGAACTTTATCATCTAAGACTTCATTTACGTTAGTTATAGTTTCACCATCATATGCCTTATCAGTTTCACTACCACTATATTTAGGAGCATCATAACCACGTACTTGATTTTCAATTACATAGTATTGATATTCTTTACCATTAGGATCATATTTAGGCATACCATTTTCTTTGCTTTCAAATGTGAATTGAGTATTATCACTATTTGCAGTTAAAGTATAATGTTCGTCTTTATTTAGTGTTTTTACATCATTTCCATCTAATGCTTGATGTAATACAAATGTAGCACCAGTATGATCAATTGTAATTGAATTATCATTTACAGGATCAACCCACACTTTATTAACAGTTAATGAAACTTGTTCATTCATGATTGTATTAGTGATTGTTCCACCGGTCTTAATACCGTTGCGTGTAACAGGTTCGGGTTCGCTATCAACTTCAATAGTATCATTCATAACTTTGACACTATATGCAGGATCTTGATATCCATCAACCTTAGTTTCACTTACCCAATATTTGTAAGTATTTCCATTACTATCAGCTACTGGTAAATTAACAATCTCAAACTTATTACCATTCCAATCTAAATGAGCATTTGGTAATGTACCAACTTCAACATATTCATTATTACTATTCTTCTTAGCATAGTGTAGAGTTAATGAAACATCTTCATAGTTGTTGTGTGGTAAGTTACCATCTACCCATACCTTTGTACCAGTAAACTTAGTTACTTGTAATGTATTAACTACAGTCTTAATTCCAGCAATTGTTACATATTCTGTCTTGTAACCTGGAACTGTAGATTCTGTTAATGTGTAATCAATATTATTACCAGCAGAATTCTTCTTTAATACTCTTTCAAATGTATAAGCAAATGTATCATCACCACTAGTTGAAACAGTAACTTCAGGAACTTCTATTGAAGTTGTACCATCTATAGCACTCAAACTTAATTTAACAGTGCTAGGACGTGCTGGGTTAACAATATTATTTCCTGTTGCTAAATCGTAAACCTTATCATTCCAAACTTTTCTAACAGTTATATCTGTATAGTATTGTTCGTTAGTAATAGCATCACTAATAACACCTGTAGTTACAGAAGTTTCTGGTGTTGCATGATACTCATTATTACCAAGCTTAGCACGATAATAATTATTTGCAGGCAATGTTTCCTTTGCTTTGTAAATGTAAGTAACATTACTATCATCTGATGTTCTTAGGTTAGTCCATTTTACTGTATATGTATTATTACCATTATCAACAACAGTTAAATCATTTCCATATTCAGTAGTAACTTCACTATATGTGCTACCATCTACAGAATTATCAGATGCATCAGTAGATCTGAATAGTTTTACCCAAGATTCATATTCTTGTGCACTTGGTCTTAAACCTTCAGCATTATTACTATCATCCCAAGTCTTAGTAAATGAGAATTCACCAGTTCCAGGAGTATGCTTGTTAGTAATAGTTAAGTTACCTGTCTTACTTGTAGTATTAATAGTTGTAGAAACTGTAGATGATCCACTTACTATAGAATATCCAGGAATAATACCTTCATCTACTGAATAAGTAATTAGTGTTCCACCATCATAAATTGGTAAACCAGTCCATGTGATAGTAGTTGTATTATTTTCAGTAACAGCATTAGACTTAACAATATTAGTTCCATCTGCAACAACTTTTGTATCATTTGCAAACAATACTAGATTATTAGTAAATGCAGTTAGTGCAGCATCTCTAGAACCATCCTTATCGTTTTCATCATTCCAAGTCTTAGTAACAGTTATACTACCTAACTTAGCAGTATTAGTAATAGTACCAGTCTTAGTAGTTGTACCAGTTGTATCAACATTTATTGTACTTCCACTTGCAATGCCACTAACAGCTTGAGATTGATAAGTTCCAGAACCTTCATAACCTGCAGGAACTACTTCTTGCCATACATAAACTATCTCTTTATTTTCAAAGACATCAGTAGATGTTTCGACTCTGATATTCTTTGGTAAACCTATAATAGTCTCTTTCCAACTATTATTTCCATTTGGATTTTCATCAGAAAGTTTTAATGTAGGAACAGCATTACCTAAGATATCTTTAGCTGCAAGTAAATCACCAGTATTACCTTCATATGTATACATTAAGCTAAATTCTTGAACTGTAGGTCTAGTATCTAGAAGATTGCTACTATCTACCCAGTTCTTAACTATTTCTACATCAACAGTATCTTGTTTATGAGTATTAGTTACCTTATAACCGTCATATTGGTTACCTGTTATAACTGGAGCTTCATACTTAGTTAATTGATCTTCTCTAACTTCGTATAATACAATCTTGCCATTCTTAGTTTCTAATAAATTAGTGAATGATCCCTTCCAATTATTAGCTTCATTCAATACTAATTCTTGATTGATTGGATCACCAACATTTTCAGCTTTTTCAGCATCAACATCTGCTTGAGTTGCAGGTCTTGTTGATTGAACAGCTGTAGCATATGAATTAGAACTTGAATTCCATACTCTTTCAAATAGCTTAATTGTTACATCAGTTGGTCTAACACCATCAACATTATTAGCATCATCCCAAACCTTAGCAACCTCTACTTCGGTTGTAGCAGGAGTTAATGAATTCTTAACAGTTAATGTATCAACAGTTTCGGTATTATTTAACTTAATACTTGAAGCACTAGTAAAGCTAGCGTCATTTAAGCTATATGTTGTTGTATAACCAGCAATAGCTTCTTCCATAACAATGTATTCTATCTTATTGCCTTCAGAATCATATACTGGTAAATTTTCCCATGTAACGCCAGTTGTTTCACTTCCGCTAGCAATAACTTTCTTATCGCGTTGTGATGAAATAGTATCATTACCAGCTTTTTGGTATAGATGTAATACAACGCCATTTGTAGGTCTTAAGCCAGAACTGTTGTTATTATCATCCCAAACTTTGACAACCTTCAAATCGTCATAAACTTCTTTCCAAGTATTAATAATATTATAGCCATCATAAGTAGTTTCATAATTATTAGCAATACTACTAGCTAATGCTTCCTTAATAGTATAAGTATATGATGTACCGCTATCATGATATTTATATAATGTAGTACCAATGTATTTTTCTTCAGTGCCACCTTCTACATAATCAGGGTTTTCTGCTTTAATGCTATAATTATTGTCATTCCAAACAACTGCCAATGTATTGCCATCATCATCTTTTGTTATAGCAGAACCATCACGTTCAACAGTTATTGTGATTTCGGTTTCATTATTATGAGTTCCTGTATAATCCTTATTATCAACCCAAGTCTTTTCACCATTAATTGTTATAGTTTCAGGTGTATGAGTATTATAGAAATCAACATATGGAACGCTACCATCTGTTTCATAATCAAGAACTCTAATATTTCCATCAGCAGCATCTATAAACCAGCCATCTTTATTAGATTTTTCAGTTCTTACTTCATAACCATCAACAATATCCTCTACTAATTTATATTGAATTAGATTGTTATTTGCATCATATGCAGGAAGCTGTGTCCAGTTATAAACTAATTCTGGTAATACGTATTGTCTTGAACCGTTAGCATTAACAGTAACTTCGCCAATCAATGTTTCCTCATTATTAACTACTTTATATAGTCTTAATAATGTATCTTTACGTAAACCATCACGATTAGATTCATCATCCCACATCTTATTTACAGCGATGCTGATAGTTCTATAATTGTTTATAATCTTACCATTATTATATGCAGCGGTAACTCCTTCTGTAACATCTCTTTCGTATACTCTCTTAGCATAAACATAATAATGATCTTCATTTGCAGGCCAAGTATCTACCTTTTCTTGATATGCTATGTATTGATCATTAACAAGTCTATAGAAGTCTGGTTCTTCTGTACCTGCAGCTCTAGCTTCAGCAATCATCTGTTTAGCTTCACCAACAGTGATTAGATAATAACTAGTTACAGTTTCAGTACTATTAGAATATTTTGGAGCATCATATCCATTAACTTGATCTTCAGTTACCCAATAAGAATATGTATTACCATTTCCATCACCTACTGGCAATCCTAAAATTGTATATTGATTCTTAGTATTTTCTGTTACACCCCAAGAAACTATAGGATTTGAAATTGTTCCAGGTTCTCCAACGTTTTCATTAGAACTATTCTTTAATTGATAATGAACAGTTAATTTAACTTCAGTTGGATTATTGTGAACAAGTTCATCATCATTCCAAATCTTAGTACCAGTTAATTTAGTAACTTGATATGTATTGACTACAGTTTTAATGCCATTGATTTCAACTACGTCAGTCTTATATCCAGGAATAGCATTTTCACTTAATGTATATGTCATCTTAGTAGTGCCATCTGCTTTGTAAATAGGCATAGCTTTAAACACATGTTTAAATGTATCGCCATTAGTTGATGATACACTTTCTGTCCTAGTGTAATTAACTTCAGTGTCATATTCTCCTGTCAATGTTAATGAAACACTAGTAGGACGACCTGGATTTACAATGTTAGTATTAGTATTATTATTTAAATCATAAATCTTATCATTCCAAACCTTACGTACTTCAACATCTTGTAACATTTGCTTATTAGTAATAGTCTTAGAAGTTTGATCTATTATGATTTCTTGAGCATTTGCATTACCAGCTTGTTTTGTTTCATTACCACTACTTGCTTGATAATAACTGTTTGCAGGTAATATTTCTGAAGCACTATAAATATAAGTATTATCTGAACTATCTACAGCAGGTAAACCTACCCAAGATACAGTGAATGTATTATCACCATTATCTTTTATAGTTAACTTAGAATCGTATGTACTAGTTACATTAACAGGATCACTAGTAGCATTTTCAGTAGTTTGGTATAGCTTAATCATTGACTTATAGTCAAATGTTGTAGGACGTATCTTATCATCTCCGTTTACAGAATTATCATCACTCCATATCTTTGTGAATGTATAAGAAACAGTTCCTGCTTCATGCTTATTAGTCATTGCAAACTGACCAGGAGTACTTGAATCTGTAATTTGTAAAGTTGCAGGAGTTGGTCCAGTCTTTAATGAATATTCAGGAATTACTCCTTCACTTACAGAATAAGTTATCTTATTACCCTTACTATAGATTGGTAAGCCAGTCCAAGTAACAGTAGTTATACCAGTTTCACTATTTGTATTAATAGTTCTAACAATATTAGTTCCATCAGCATTAACCTTAGTATCATTTGCATATAATACTAAACTATTTGTAAATGCGCTAATAGCATCAGCTCTCTTACCATCTTTATCTTTAGAATCTTCCCAAGTCTTTGTTAAAACAATACTGCCCTTAACAAGAGTATTTGTAATAGTAGCATTATTATCAGCTAATTGCTTACCAGTATTATCAGAAGTATCATTAGCACCTGTAGTATTAGCGCTAGCACTTGCAGTATAACCATTAGGAACTACTTCCTTCCAATAATATGTATAAGCTTTAGATACTTGATTAGGAGCTACTCCTACTAATCTATTTTGAGGTAAATTAGCTACAGTCAAACTCCAAGTATTATCATTTGTAGTCTTATCATCAATAGATATAACAGTTTTAATGTTATTGTTATCAATATCTGTAGTAACTTGCTCATAAACATCCTGATTATTAGCATCCTTATATGTACGCCATAATTCTAGTGTTAATGTATCAGGACGAACATTAAGAATATTGTTATTATCAGACCAAGATTTAGTAATTGTTGCAGTAGTTACATCTTGGTCATGAACATTCTTAAATATATAACCATCAACTTGGTTACCAGTGATAATAGGCAGATTATTGTTATCGCTATTGTAATTAGTAACTGTATCTTCTTTTGCATAGTAAATTACTTTCTTACCATTCTTAGTCATTGGTATATTGCCAAACACACCATTCCAAGTATTTGAATCAGTAGGCGCTAATTCCTTAACATCAGCAGTTTGATCAGCATCAACTACTCCATTTAATTTTAATGTTCCAATAGCATTAGTACCATCAGCTTTCTTAGCTGGTTGTTCACTACCATATCCACCTTCGCCATTATTTAATGTAGGATCCCAAACTCTTTCATATAGAGTAAATGTAATAGTTTGAGGACGTTTACCATCTACATTATTATTATCATCCCAAACTTTTCTTACCTTCACTACATCAGTTTCAGGTACTAATGTATTCTTAACATCAATAACTTGAGGATCAATAGTTGCAGTTGTATTGCCATCTAATTCAATTTGAATACTTGTATTTGCAACAACATCAACAGTTTCAGATTGACTAGTTTGAACCTTCTTATAAACTGTTGCATCATTGTCTAAAGAAGTTACATCTGTTATAGGTGTAGTTCCTTGAGCATCTTCAAAGAACTCTAACGTATCATCATTAGCGTATTCTTCTTTAGCTTGTGAGCCAGTGATTCCCTGATATGTTGTTGTAGTAGAAATCTTGGTTGTTTCATCTGTATAACCATTACCAACATTATAAGTAGTCTTATAGCCATATAATGATTCTTCTAATACAACATACTTAATCTTATTACCATTTTCATCATATACAGGTAAATTATTCCATGTAACTTCACCACCAACTGCACTAGGTGTAGTAGTACTAGTTGGTCTTATAGTTTTAGCTTCATTCTCAACTTGAACAAGTCTAGTAGTAGCGCTTTGGCCTTCGCCTTCAGTAACAACCTTATATAGATGAACTTTAACTTCACTATTTTCAGGTCTTAAACCTTCAGCATCATACTTATTATCAGCATCATCATCCCAAGTCTTAGTAACTTTTAATGAATCAGTTGCATTATATGTATTTATAACATCTAATTCATCATATGAGACTTTATATTTACTTGGTTTAAGTGTTTCTACAATTGAATAAGTATATAGATTACCATCTTTATCTGTTGTATTTAGAATTGGTTGTACATAATTACCTTCAGAGTCTTTAGCCATAATAGTATATGTATATGGACTAGCATCTCCTCCAGTTTGACTTGTAGCGTCATAACCTACTTGTTCTTCATGCTTATAGCCAGTAACAACTTCTTGAGTTTCATGAGGGATATATTTTGCTTTTTCTGTTTCATCAGTTATACTATCTAATTCACTTTGAGAAATAACTGGATGTTCATCATCAATAATTGTTGTTCCATTTTCACTATATGCATAAGTAGTTCTATTTTCTTTAATTTCAGTTAATTTAGCCCAAACAACAACTAATTTTCTACCTGCATCATCTTTATTATCTGGTAGATCAGTTGCAGTAGTATCTTTATCAAGTTTACGTTGTAATTGTAAACCAAGCTCATCATCAGAAGCAGTAATCTTAGTATCATCATTTTCATCTAATGTTACTGTACCATTTACATGCTCACTATTTTCTCCACCAATCCAAGTCTTAGTTCCTGTAATTGGAGTCTTTTCCATAGCATAGTTAGTATAAACTGGTACAAATTCGCCATGTTGTCTATCATCATAACTTACAGTAACATCAATACTTCCACTACCATCATCTATAGCAAAAATCTTAACTAGATGTTCTTCAGTAGTATATTTAATCTTATTACCATTTTCATCATCAGCTACTTTATAGTAAACATCTTTATCTTCTATATCTTTACCGCATACTTCTTTAGTAACAACAGAACCTGCAGGAACTTGTTCATAAACTTTATAGTAGAAAGTACCAACAGCTTTACCAAAGTTAGGGTTAGTATCTGTTTGACCATCAACTGTTATTGTTTCTCTAGTATCAACAGCTAAATTAGTTAATTTGATTGATAATGGATCAAAATTAGCAGCACGTTCATTAACACTAACTTTTGTAGTACCTTTTGTAGCTTTTGCTTTATTGCCATTTGTCTTATCATAAGCAGGCATAACATTAGTTATAGTTTGTGGTTTATATTCTGCTTTTTCTTCAGCAGTCTTAGCATTATATTCAGCTGCAGAAATAACAACGCTTTCGTCTTCTATCTTGACATAATTGCCAGTATTTCTAGGGTCACCATTAGCAATAGGTGTAGCTTCACTACCTATCATACTTTTTACTGGTTCAATTAAGAATGTGAATTCTTCATCGTCCCATTCTTTTCCAATATATTGTTTAACAACACCAACATTAGCTTCACCAGTAATAACATCTCGCCAGTTTGTAACATATAGTTGTTTAACTCTATCTGTTACATAATTGTCTTGATTATCTTTTTCTGGACCAGTATGAGGTGAATGTTTTGCATCCTTATATTTCTCGGTATTATTATAAGATTCACCAGCAACATAAGGTGTAGCACTATAACGAGTTGTTACATTAGGGATTGTCTCTTCAATGATTTGGTAATATACCCATTTATCATTAAGATCAGAATCATCACCTTTTTGATCAGTTATATCAGTAATGTTTGCATATGCAGGTAGATTATACCAAGTCTTAGTTAATTCACTTCCAAATGCATTCTTACTAATTGTTTGACTATAACGTACACCACTTGGTAACCATTCAGCTTCATCTACATTATAGAAATGTTCACCATCAATACTCCATTGTAATAATAAAGTTACATCACTAGAAGCAGGTCCTACCCATGTCTTAGTTATAGATAATTCTCTCTTTAATTGGTTAACAAATGTAGGGTTTTCTGCTAACTCAGTAGTACCAGGTTTATATCTTGGTACTTGACAATATCTATCTTCAAATATTTCTATTTTTTGATCTAAAGTGCCATCACCCTTATCAATTAGAGTAATTCTTGCATATTCTGTATCATCATCTTTACTTAAATCTTTTACAGTCTTATTTGCTTTATCTAAATAATCATTAGTTTCTTCAAATGAATATACAAATTGTCCATATGCAGTTCCAGCAGGAACGATTGTTCCATCAGTGTATTTTAAAGCACTATCATATGTTGTAGGATTAATGATGTCTTCATTATCATTATCATTAACATATTTTTGAACATAATTGCCTTTATCACTTAAACCTTCATATTGTTCAGGAGTAATAATTGAAACATTTTCTGGATCACTATCATCTACATATTTTATAGAATAATTAGCGTTGCCTGTAGCGCTAGTAGAAGCAACTGTCTTATTTAAATCAGATAAACTGAATAGAAGTTTAGGCATATTTAATGTTTGAACTTCTTTAGTTGTATCTTTAACAAACATACGTTTTACATGAGCGCCACGAGCTGAGTGAATTGCATCTTCAGCTTCTAAATCTGTTTCACGTTCATCATCACTATGTGTATCATTAGTTGGGAATTCACCCCTATCAGCATCTTTAAATGGTGCTCCACCCATAGCTGTCATTCTAAAGTCAAATACATCACCAGTTTTATTTTCTTCATTATATTTAACCCAATCTCTACCCAAGATATATTTATCAATTTCAACAGCAATCTCTTTTGTTGCTTCATATCTATTAGTAAATACAGGAGTAAATTGTGTACCTCCAGTTTCTTTAACTACTTTATTATTTAAATCAAAATCATCATAAGAAACTAAAACTTGTAATTCTTCACTTCTATTTTCTTTTACACTTACATGAACAGTATGAATAGAAGAATCATAAGTGATTCCATCAGTACCCTTCCAAATATAATTTTCTCTTTCTTCTTCGGTAAACGTAACATTTGGAACCTTTTCTCCATTTGTCTTATTATAAGCAATAGCATCAGAAGGTATATCTTCTTTAATTGTATAGAAGAAATCTCCATGCATATGATTATTAGTATTATTAAATACTAAATCATCAATAGTATATTCAATCTCACCAAAACGAGCTAATCTTTCTAAATTACCATTAGGATCAACTACTTGATGACCAATCTTAGCATGTGCTTCATCATCTACTTCATATACAGCTTCATAATTGTCTTTTGGAACTGTAGGTAAAGCATCATATTCAGATTTCTCAATAACATCTCTAGAATCACTATTATTTACATATACTGCATGATATGTTGCTTTTTCATATGCATCAGTTATACCTTCATATTCTGCTACAGTTATAGGTGTACTACCATTACTATAATGTAAGGTATAATCAGATTTTATTTTATAATTATTATATTTTTCTATAGTAATTGTATCTGTAATATCGTTCTTATTTACATATTCCTTAATCTTAGAAGGCATAGGAATATCTGTTATAGGAGTAATGCCATTAATCTTATCTTCATTATCATAAGTAGCCTTACCAACAGGAGTTAAGATAAACTTAAAGTCATCACTTTCTAACCAATTACGATCTCTTAATTGTTTAACTGCAGCAATATTTGCAGTATTATAAGCAACTACAGTATTAGTCACAACTAAAACTTCTCCATCTGTATAGATGTAATCATTTTCAGTTATTATTTCTTTAACATATTTAGAAGTATATTTAGCCCTTTTTTCAGCATTTAATTTTTCATATGCTGCAGGACTAATAATATCTAAATTATTATCATTGTTAACATATTTTGGAGAATAATTATCTTTTTCTTCATCTGAAATGTCATATTTAACACTACTGTATTCTCTTCTATAAGCATCAGAAGTTTCATCTTCTTCTAATCTATATACAATACGATATGTTTTACCATCTTTAACTTCGTATTTAGGTAAATTCAAGTTAAAGCCTGAAATATTTTCGTATAGTTCAGAACTGGTTGTTTTAGAGTCTTCATCATAAATTGGGCCATTAGCATCTACGAAATCAGCTCGTCTAGCATAATGTGTATAACCAGCAGTCTCCCAGAAACCATTTTGACTTTCACGTTCTTTTACATATTGATCATTTATTTCACTTTCTACAGTACTTAAATCAAATAAATGGCGTTTTAAGTGTAAGTTAACATCTTCTACAGCAGGACCATTAACCCACTTCTTCATAACTGGAATATCTACAGTTTCACTGTTGGCAAAGTATGCAACATTTATTTCTCTATAATTTGGATATGTTGCTGCAATTTGTTCTTTAGTCAAATTTTCTATAGCTTCAACTTGAGACATAGATAATAAATACTTACCTTCATTAGTTTCAGTATCATCATCATAAATCCAAGCTTTACGATTCTTAATTCTATAATCTTCTTTACAAGAAGCATCAGTAAAGTAATCAACTTCAAAACTAATTGTTCCATTCCAATTATCTTTAGCTTTTATTTTGACATAAATCTTATTATCATCATAGTTTAAGCCATCAACAGCATAGTCACTTATGTTGAAATTAGGATCACTTTGACCTTGCTTTGGATAATTAACTACTTTATCTTCACTAATTTCATAGATAAAGTATGCATAACCTTGAGAATTAAGCATTGTATTATCATATTTATTACCAGTAACACCAAATGCATATTCAGTATTTGACATCTTTTGAATATCAGTTTGTGGATTATTAGTTCCATTAGACATTAATGGTTTTGTAGTATATGAATCATTTATTGTAGAACCAGGAACATTTAATTCAGCACCAGAAATTGCATCAATCTTAAATTCAAATGCATCACCTGTTTGATTAGCGTTATCAAAATCAACCCAAGCTCTATCATTAATCTTCTTTTCAATCCAAATTTTTGCAATGCCCTCAGAAGAATATGTATTTGTATAAACTGGAACAGCACCTTTAACATATTTGCCATTCTTCTTCCAATAAGTATCAGTTAATATTTTTCCATCGTTATCACAAGTTACTACTACCTTAGCTTCATGAACTATTGGATTAAATTGTTGAGGAGTATATTTCTTAGACTCATCATCATTTTTAACACCACTTGGTAAAGTTTCGGTTGCTAAATAATAAATACCATCAGATCCTAAGATATACTTACCATTAGTATCTTCATTAAATTTAGGTGAATATTTCTTAGTATTATCTGTATCTGTTACACCGGTTGGTAAAGTATCAGTTGCTAAATAATATTTACCATCACTAGCTAAAATATATTTACCATTAGTATTTTCTTCATATAAGAAATCACCATCATAAGTAATACCTTTATAGTATCCAGTATGCTCTGTTATTTCGTCTAATTCTTTATCTTTAGTAATAGTATCCTTATTATTTGTAGTATCTCTATCAGTCTTAGTATTATAAATTTCATAGACTTTATAGTAGAATTCTACTTCACTATTTCTAGGAATATCATAATAATCATCACTATGTTCTTTATATTGAATATTTTGGAATGTAGCAGCTCTTCCTATTGCACCAACTTGTTGATCACTCTTTGTAGCATCAGCAGTATAGTTGTAAGTTTTCTTTTGTGTTGTGCTATCAACTCTATAAGGCATAGGAACTTCGTTTTGATCAATATCAACAGGATTGTTTTTATCAGTTACATTAATACCCTTAACTGGTTCTAGATAGAAATGGAAATTATCGTTATCTAACCAATCTCTACCATCAATTTCCTTAACAACTTCTAAAGCAGCAACACCATCACTTGCGTTTAAGTTATTGTTGATTACTTCAGTATTAGAAATTTGATTTTCTCTAAATCTCATCATTGCTGGTTTTTCTAATACACGATATAAATATTCATGACCATCACCATCTTTAATTAATAAATTATTGAACGAATATGTTATTTCAATACCAGTATTAGAATTACCAAAAGCATTTGAATCAAATAGATGCGAATCAACTAATTCCCAACCATCAACTGTTTTAGGCTTGTATAATTCTTTTTCAGTATCACCTAAACGATCATAAACTGCTTTTGCAATATCGCCTGCCCCATTGCTTTTTAATACATAAGTACTAGCGTCTTTTCCGCCACCTGCATAAGGGCTCCAAGAAGTAGATTGTTCAATCACATATTCTGCTTTCTTTGCGGCATCAGTTATAGCATCGTATGTATCAGAAGTAATGATTTCATGACTATCATCAACATAAATTGGAGAATAGTTAGCTTGTTCTGTATCTCCTAAAGCATTATATTCAGCAAGTGTTTTTCTATCTGTATCATTATTTTTATTAATATACGTTTGAGTATAGTTTATTTGCTCTGTACTAGGATCTAATTTGCTCCACTCAACAGGAGTAATAACATCACTTGAATCGCTGTTATTCACATATTTTTCTTCATATTGAGCTTGTGCAGTCCTTTTAATATTGTTATATTCTCTCTCACTAATAATAGTGTTATCAGTATTGTGCTTATATTTTAATGTATATGCATCTTTTTCGTCTTGATTTGTTAATGCATTCCACTGAGTCTCAGTAAGTGTAATAGTCCTACGTACATAGTATTTATTATCATCAGTAGTTGCTACATCACTTCCTGTAAGTTTACTTGTTGTTAATGAAGCTTCTGGAATAATAGTTCTCCATAATTCAAATGTAACATTGGCATTTGCACCATTTACCCAAGTCTTTTCAACCTTAACGTTTACTGATCTTTCATTTAAGATTTCAAATTTAGCTGTAGTACTTTCATCTCCTACTTTCTTACTAGCACCATCTTCTCCTACTTTCTTAGTACTATTAGGAATAGCATCTCCATTAGCATAATAAGTACGTTTAATATCTTCAGCTAATATTTCATTAGTTTCTGGTGTAACAGGAGCGTTTTTTGTGTTAGTATATTGCGCTTTATAAAGAGTTAGATAACCTGTAACAGAATCTTCTCTTAATCGATAAGTTACTGGATATCCACCTTCATATGTAGGTAAATCTGTCCATATCTTAATAGCTTTAGTTTCATCAGTTGTAGGAACAGTTCCAATATCTTCTTGCGTAGAAGTACCTCTACCTTTAGTAACAATTGTTTCAATACCATTTACAACTTTATAAAGTTTAATATTAATAGGAGTTGTTCCACGATCAGTTTCGTCTTCATCTTGCCACTCTTTATAAACTTCAATATTTACAACTTGAGTTTCATGTTTATTAGTAACATCCACTGTTTGATTTAACCTAGTTGGAGTAGTTCCACTAGTATCAACTAAATGGAATGTTTTATCATGAGTTTGAGAAGTATGAATAGATTCAATATCATATGCATAGATATCTTCTTTAGTTTTATCTAAGATATCGCCAGTTTCGTTTATTCTATATGTAACTAGTTTTCCACCTTCATAAGCAGGTAAATCAGTCCAAGTATAAGCATCATTCTGATGTGTTAAAACTGGTCCACCTACATAGTTAACCTTTTCACTAGCATCTTTAGTTGTATTACCATCTTTAACTTTAACTACAGTCCAAGTACCATCCATTACTAGACTAAGTTGATTTGCATCAGGTTGAGTTGTAGCTGGTGTACTAGCAACCGTACCTATTTCATCAACACTAGTAACTTCATGATATTTTTGATCAATAATTACATATTTATTTGAAGTAGAAGAATCTACATAAACATCTAAACCTCCACTAGTTTCATTATTTTTAGTGATAGTACCAGTTGGTTGAGGACTAGCAGCACTACTAGAATTATATTCACCAACAACATCTTCCTTAGTTACTTCATAATAATTATCATTTTTACGAACATATTTCTTTTCGGCACTTCCAGTTTGGCCATTAGTGTATACATTTAAACCTTCGGCAGTATGTGCACCTGTTGTATATTCTAATTTAACAGTAGGTAAATTAGGATGAGTAGTAGAAGTTGGATTACTACTATCACCAGGTCTCTTACCATCTTGGTTATCATTATCGTTCCAATATTTACGCACTAAAACATTTGCAGTAATTGGTTTATCATCAACAGTTAATACTTTAGCATTTGAATCCCAATTAGTAGCAGTTGTTGTATTATTTCCAAATATTAAATCATATAATTTTTCCCACCAACTAGTAGTATGATCACCAGAAGCAGACTTTAAAGTAATTTTCTTCAATTTTGGATCTACATCAAATACATAAATAGTTGGATCAGCTTCATATCCTTTTGGAGCTTTAGTTTCCTTTATATAATAAGTGCCTTCCTTTAAGAATTTAACATCAGCACAACCATCTTTACCAGTTATTACAACATTCTTTTCAACATCACCAGTTTTTAAATCTTTACTTTCTTCAATTAAATTTGTATCTGGTTGAGGACTAGCAGGAGAAGTTGCAATATTGCCATTAGCATCAACTAAATAATATTTATCATCACCTTTTTTAACATATTTATTTGTGCCATCAGAATATCCAGTTTCTCCACCTAAAACACCTGCTTCACTTAATTCAAGTACATTAGGTTGAGGATCAGCTGGAGAACTAGCAATATTATCACTAGCATCTAATTCATAATAATTTCCATTTTGAACAACATATCTAGTTGTTACATTTTGTTCAGTTTTTCTATAAACCTTTTCACCACCAAAAGTATCTTCTTCTTCAGTTAATTCAGATGTAGTAGGTTGAGGATTAGCTGGAGAAATAGCAATATTATTATTGCCATTTATTACATAATAACTACCATTTTTAATAATATATCTTGTTACAAGAGTATCTTGAGTTTTACTATAAATTGTTTTAGCACCAACTAATTCAGTTTTACTTTGTGAAGCTTCATCTCCAATAACAGCATCTGTATAAATTGTAAATTCTGCATCTTCAAGTGCTTCTTTAGAATTAATATCTCGTTTTAATATCTTTATAGGTAAAGGTGTATATACATCTTCAATATCAGGAGTATTAGTCAAAGTTGTTGTATAACCAAGTAGATCACCACTAGAATTTTTAACTGGTGTTAATTTACCACCTGTTAAAATCCATTCATTTAATATAGCGCCTGAAGTATCTGTTTCTTTAACAGAATATATAACCTCTCTACCATTATGGTGAGTTGGTAAGTCTTCAAACATTACACCATATTTATAATCATCATATTTAAAAGTACCATCACCTTTTTTTACAGGTGAAAGATCTGGAAGATTTTGAACTGGTCCAGAATTATAATCTATTCCAGTAGCAGTTATTGCATAATATCCATTATCATAAGTTGAATGATTATAAATCTTTACAAACTCATTATGTAATGAGTCTTCATATTTAGGGAACCCATCAACTAAAACAGTTCCTGTAACATTTGCTTTATCATCACCTTCAGTAGTAGTAATTGTTTTAACTAAATCATTACCACTAGCATTACCATTTAAATCAACAGGACTTTCAGTTGTTCCATCAAATGTTTTACCACTTAAAATAATATTAATGTCTTTTCTTGCATATTGAGTAGGAATTGTAGTGTCTGGTAAATCAAGTAAAGCTCTATCATCCCATACTTTAGTAACATCAACATATAGTTCAGTTGTAAAGTGAGTATTCTTTGCTTGAACTTCATGATATGTAATAGCTTTATCAACTGTCCAATAATCACTAGAAGTTGTAGGAATTAAATCACTTTCTTTTGGTTGAGTTGTTGCAGGAGTTTTTTTAGAATATCCATTTGCATCAACTTCATAATATTTTCCATCGCCTTTTTGAACATATTTAGTATTAGTTGTTTGATCAGTATATAATGTCCAACCATCGGCAGTATTCTCTTTGCTAGATAACAAATCAAAAACTTGTTGTTCTATATATTCGACGTTATGATATTCTCTATGCCAAGGATCATTAACTTCAACTAAACGATATCGAATTGCTCTATCGGCAACACCATTAGAGTCATATGTATAAACAGGTAGATATTCCCAAGTAAATGGATGATCTCCTGCTGGTTGATCAAAATTCATTTCATACGAACCATCTTTATAATTACCACCTAGATCTTTTCCAGCAGGAACAGTTTCTGATTGAACAGTTCTACCATAAGTTGGGAAAGTATATGTTACACTACCAATTTGCATTGGTGAACTTACATCATTCCAATCTCTACCATTTAAAGACCATTGTAATTTTAATTTTGGTAATGTATTTGATTTTTCAGCATTAAAACGAATACCATCTTTATCATTATCATCATCCCAAATCTTATAAGCATATACATCTGCTGTAGTAGGTTCCCATTCGACAAATATTTCTTCATCAGCTTTAGCATGATTAAAAGTAAATGTATAAGTACCATCTTCGTTATATTTTAAGATACCTTGTCCCTTTGAAGGGTCAGCATTTTCTAAGGTATTTGGACTAACCCAATAATTATAGTCGTTAGTTTCGATTGTTAAGGTGTCACCCTTTTTCATTGAGCTAACAGCATTGTTATTAAATTTTACTTCAGTTCCATTAATAGTTAATTTTTTAAGCTTGTAACCAATATTTGGAGTCATGGTATAAGTTACAGTTTTACCTTCAGTAACAACATAAGTATTAGGTACAGTAAGAGTACCACCATCTAGAATATCTCCACCATCGCTAAGATTTCCACCACTATTACCTTCACTTGTTAACTCAATTCTTCCATAATCACCAGAACCAGATACATAGCGGTACCAGATGGTTGAGCTGACAAAGGTGGTGGTGTTCATATAATACGACCCGCTGCCACCATGTCCTGTTGCAGTAACTTTAAGTCCGGCTGCAGCATCAGCAAGAGTCACAAATCCGTTAGAATACGAAGTATCAGAGCCCTGACTGTCATCAATAGGATAACTTGAACTCATCCTATTTCCTTCGGCATTACCTATAAATTTAGTATTTCCATTGCTATCTGTAATTACTTGAGGCCAAAAGTTTGCTTGGTTAATTCGCTTGGCCATATATGCGCCATTACTTTGTGGAGTTGTCGGCGTAACATTATTATCATCACCAATGTCGCCATTGTCATTTGATCTAACATAGATATAGTCTGAAGCCATACCATCATTGATAGACATAGCTTCTGAGAAAAAGTGATAATCGGACCCTCCAGGCATATCATTAACATACCAAAGTGGTTTGCCGGCATTGTTGCCAGCATTAACTCCCCTGTACGGGTCTCTGTCAAGATTGATTCCAGCGATTGCGAAAATGAATGTACCGGGAACCGGTGTTCCGTTATTATCTACGATTTGATAGGTGGCATCGATGGACATACCTACAAACGGTTTTTTAAAACTACTGGAACTAAAAGTTTGACTAGTATTGTATTTTCTAGCAGTTTGCTGAACTGCAGTTTGTCTATCGGATGCTCTATACATACCGGTTATATCGGTGTTATCATCTCCACCATAACTAATCTGAGGACCAGTCGCAAGACGAATTTTTCCAGCATATGCAGTGGCTTGTACTAACGTATTACCAGCCTGATCTTTGATAGCGTCATATCGCTGGTCGACAACTATCCTTGCGTCGGAATAAGTGATTCTGAGGTTTGCGGTATCTCCATTAGGAAGGATGGCCGCCTTTGGAAATTCCACATAGAAAAGAGGCCCTTCCAAGGTATTTATCTGCCCGCCTAGAATCTGCTTTGGACCGGTAATGGCGTTATAAGTAATAACGCCGGAACCTGCATCTCTTGTTATGGCTGAGGAATATGGGCCTGGCAAAGATTGGAATGTGCAATTCTTAGCATTCTCATCACCGGTTATCTTGCTTTGATCGATATAGATAGTGGACAACGGAAGTCCAGAAGCAAATGTTGTAGCAGAATTTTGACTACGGGATTGCACTACATTATCAACCACATACGGTTTACCAGGACCAACGATAGTATCACCAGTAACTGCAGCAGTATCATCGTGAACTGTATATATATTATGAGTACCATCATATTCGCCAGTTGGTACTGTATTACTCAAATCATCCGCTCTAACAACAACTGCACTATCATTTATATTTGTGTTAACTGTGAGTATACCTAAAGAGAGTACTGTTGCTAGTACTAGATTTAAGGTTTTTTTACTGATTGTTTTTATTAACGATTTAAATCGTCTTTTCTTTGTTTTATCATTGTTTGTTAAAAAATAATCTTTGTTTAAATTTTCCATAATAACATTCTCCCTTAAACCTTTTAAATCTCTTTTTTACTCACAACAGACATCTTTCCACATGAAAAAAACATTTTCATGACAAAAAGTTTGTCTCTACAATATTCTACTACTTCTTTTAGGACAAATTCAATATCTTTAATACAACTAATATAAAATATTTTAAATATTTAAGAAGTTCATATGAACCTCTATTTGAATGAATTCTATAGCTAATTTTAGTAAAAAATGTATATTTTTTGATGTTTTTTTAAGTATTTTGTAGGAATTTGCATATTTGCGGTGAATAAAGATATGAAGGAACTATGTTCTTTAATTTACTAAAAAATTGTTGAAATATAAAAATTTTGATTTAGTGTAATATATTCTATTAATTTTTATTGTTTTGGTGTAAAATTAGCAATATAAAATTCTTGATTTAGTGAGGGTGGTATTTATGAGAAGAAAAATAACAGAAAAAATGATTTCATGGAAAACAAATAGTTGTGGTAAAACAGCGCTTCTTATTGATGGTGCACGTCGAGTAGGAAAAAGTTATATTGTTGAAGAATTTGCTAAATCTAACTATAAATCTTACATCTTGGTTGATTTTAATGAAGCAGGCCCTGAAGTAATTGAACTATTCAATCATAATTTAAGAGATCTTGATAGTCTATTTATGTATCTTTCTGCTATCTATCAGACCCAATTGCACATAAGAGATTCAGTAATTATTTTTGATGAGGTTCAATTATGTCCAAGAGCACGTGCTGCTATTAAATATCTTGTTGCGGATGGTAGATTTGATTATATTGAGACTGGATCATTAATGTCTATCCGTGAAAATGTTAAGGAAATAATCATTCCATCTGAAGAGCAACATTTAAAGTTGTATCCTATGGACTTTGAAGAATTTCTTTGGGCAAAAAACGAAGATCTACTATGGAAATTAATTGTGCAGTGTTATAACGATCGCAAACCTCTAGGACAATCATTACATAGAAAAGCTATGACATTATTCAGAGAATACATTATTGTTGGTGGAATGCCTCAAGCAATAAATGAGTATCTTAAAACAAATAGTTTTGATTCTGTAGATTTGATTAAGAGAAATATTTTAAATTTGTATAGAGCCGATATATCAAAATACGCACATGGATACAAAAGAAAAGTAGAAAGTATTTTTGATAATATTCCTTCTCAACTATCTAAGCACGAAAAAAAATTTACTCTTGCATCATTAAAAAAAGGTGCTCGATATAGAAATTACGAAAGCGCATTTTTATGGCTTAATGATTCGATGATTATCAATATTTGCTATAACTCTACAGAACCAAGTATTGGTTTAAAACTTAATAGAGATAATACATCTTTTAAGATGTATATGAATGATACAGGACTTTTGATTAGTCATGCTTTTGATGAAAATGGAATTGTATCTGAAGAAATCTATAAAAAACTTCTTTTTGGAAAACTTCTAGTAAATGAAGGAATGATATTTGAAAATGTTGTAGCACAGATGTTGGTTGCAAATCATCATTCTTTATATTTTTATTCAAATTCATCAAGAACAGATAAAGATTCAAGAATGGAAATAGATTTTCTTATTTCAAAACTAAAAACAACTAGCAAACACAATATATCTCCTATTGAAGTAAAATCAGGAAAAAACTACACACTTTCATCTATAAACAAATTTAGAAAAAAATACCATGAACAATTGCATACCGCGTTTGTTTTGCACATAAATGACTTAGAAAAAAAAGACAATATTCTATATTTGCCTGTTTATATGACACCACTAATCAAATAAACTGCGTAAAACTAGGATAGTTTAATAGTTAAGAGTTTTTTAGTACAATTTATTACTGCAATATAGATATTACACAATTTATTCACAAAAATAATGTTAGAATAATAGCAACAGGAGGATTATGCAATATGAAACTTATACTAGCTATAATCTCTACAGATGATTCTAAGGCTTGTATTTCTGCTTTAAATAAAGCTTCTTTCCATGTAACAAGATTAGCTACAACTGGTGGATTCTTATCTTCTGGTAATACTACATTATTAATTGGTTGTGAAAACTCAGATGTTGATAGAGTTATTGAAATAATTGGTAGTGAATCACAAAGAAGAAAAGAAGCTGTTCCTTCAACAATCTCTACAGATATGTCTAATTTAGTTTCTTATCCAATAGAAGTTGAAGTTGGTGGAGCTACTATATTTGTATTGAATGTAGAAGATTTCAAGAAATTATAAAGAATTTAATAAAAAAATTATCATAGTTTATGGCGAAGATTACTTCGCCATTATTATTATATGAAAGAAATTGCTATACAATGAATAAAAATATTTTAAAAAGAGGCTTTAAAGATGGTATTCCTATAGGTTTAGGATATTTTGCAGTGGCGTTTTCTTTAGGAATTGTAGCTGTAAGTGCAGGAATTAGCCCTTTTCAAGGCTTTATTACATCTTTATTAGTTAATGCTTCTGCAGGAGAAAATGCAGCCTTTATTGCGATTAAAGAATCTGTACCTTATTTACAGATGGCAATGATTATGATTGTATCTAATATGCGTTATATATTAATGTCTTTTGCATTATCACAAAAGATTGATCCTAAGGAAAATTTCATTCATAGACTAATTTTAGGTTTCTTTTTAACTGATGAATATTTTGCTTTAGCTATATCACAAGATGGATATTTAGATCCATATTATTCTTATGGAGCCTTTTTATTTGCGGTTCCTTGTTGGGCAACAGGTACAGCTTTAGGAATCATGATGGGCAATATATTGCCTAGTAGAATAACTAGTGCATTATCTGTAGCTTTATATGCAATGTTTATGGCAATATTTATACCTCCTGCTAAAAAAGATAGAAATATTGCTATACTTATTGTGATTTGTTTTATTTCTAGCTATTTAGTATATAAATTTACTAGTATTTCTAGTAGTTTATCTGTAATTATACTAACTATTCTTATATCTTGCTTAGCGGCATTATTAATGCCTAGAAAGGAAGATAAACATGAACAATAATATTTATATCTATATTCTAGTTATGTCCATTACAGTCTATTTAATTAGAGTTTTACCTTTAACTATAGTAAGAATACCAATACAAAATAAATTTATAAGAGATTTCTTATATTATGTTCCTTATGTAACATTATCTATTATGTCTTTTCCTGCAATAATTTATGCAACAAATAATATTATTTCAGGTTTAATTGCTTTAATAATAGGAATAATTGCTTCTTATAAACAATTAGGTTTATTTAAAGTTACTGTTATTTGTTGTGTAACAGTATTTATAGTTGAACTATTTTTATAATGTATAAAGACTAAAGAAAAATTCAGTTGTCTACAAATTGTAGACAACTGAGTTACATTAAATCATTTAAGACTTCAATAAAGAAATCAATACATGGTTTTACAGAACTAATAGTCATATATTCTTTCTCAGAATGTGCATAGGCACCAAATGGTCCCATACCATCTAATATTATTGGACATACTTCAGCTATAATATTCGCATCAGATAAGCCTCCCCTTTTCTTTTCATTAAAAGGTATATTCATCTTATCAGCAATCTGTTTTAAATGTTCTATATATTCTAATCCTTGCCTAGTTTGTTTCCATGATTTCTTTTCAGATTTTTCTATAATATTAATCTTTACTTTGTCATTAAAAGGATTTTTTATTAGATTTTCTATATATGAAGTAACTCTAATTCTTTCTTCTTCTAAATAGTAGCGAGTTTCAAGTTCCATATATGCTTTATCAGCTACAGTATTTACACTAGTACCTCCTGATATAATACCAATGTTTAATGTTGTTTCTTTTTCTTTGTTTTTTAATTTAGATAAATCATTTATCCATTTTCCCAACTCTTCAATAGCACTTGCATTTTCAACATCAAAAATAAATCCTGCATGACAAGAAATACCTTTGAATTCTAGTTTATAATTTGTACGCCCTTTTCTATTAAAGACATGACCACCATTTTCTTGAGCAGATTCCATCACAAAAACTCTATCAGCTTTAGATGCAATAGTTTTTAATAAGTCAGATGAATATTTACTTCCTATTTCTTCATCTGGGTTATAACACATACAGATATTTAATTTATCATTTATTTTAGCTGGTAAATTCATTGCGATATGAAGCATCGCTAAAACACCAGACTTCATATCTTCAACTCCCGGACCAAAACATTTATCATCTTGCTTTTTAAAAGGTCTTAAAGCTACAGTACCATTAGGAAAAACAGTATCCATATGTCCTAAAAACATCGCATCATAATGATCACAGTTTTCATGATTACTTATTTCTAATAAAACTCTATCTTCTTCTAATTCATGTTTTTTTACATACCAATTAATATCTTCATACCAATTTGAAAGATATTCTGATACTTGTCTAATACCTGAAGTGTTATAAGAACCACAATCAATATTTACTAAGGTTTCTAGTTGTTTTAGGTAATATTCTATGTTCATATTGCATTGCTCCCATTTCCTATTTATATTATTCCATTTTTTTATTAAATGAAATGTCTTTAACTGATGCTACATTCATGATAATAATGTCTACAAATAATATCTTTAAACTGCTTTACATTTTGTTTTTTTAACATAATAACACAATTTGTTTAGATCTTTTTCTTCTTAAGAAAGATTATTTTTTAAACATCTATAGCGTGTTCAATGATCGAGTATTCATGCCATGATATTTCTCTGTATGCCAAGATAAATAGACTTATGCTGTACTATTAATCTTATATTCTAATCTTTTAAGCATCCAATAGGAACTACAAAAATTCCATCTTCTCTTTTGTATGCAAATGGAGCAACCCCACATAAAACCATCATAAAGGCCGGTTTTTTCATTTTATCTGTGTCAATTCTTTTTGCTAGTTTCAATAAGTTTTCTGCTCCTTCATTAATGAGTTTATCTCCTCCGAGTTTTATTTCTACCAAACCGTATGAACCATTCCTTAAATGAATAGCCGCATCACATTCAAGCCCTGTCTTATCCCTATAATGATATATGCTACCATCTAATGAATCGGCATATATTCTCAAATCACGAACACATAAATTTTCAAATATCAATCCCATATATTCCAAGTCATTTACTAAGTCTTTAGGACCAACTCCAAGAGCCGCAACAGCAATCGAAGGATCAACAAAATATCTGGTATCCGATGTACGAATTGCTGTCTTTGATCTAAGATTAGGATTCCATGCCAAAGAATCTTCAATTACAAATATTCTTTTTAATGCATTGATATAGCCATAAAGCGATTCTTTATCAAATGTTTCAATATCAGTATTAATCACATCTGTCCTCATTGTTTCTAAAGATGCTTGGGTTGAAATATTTCTAGCATAGGATTTCATCAAACGTTTTGTTCTTTCTGGATCCCTTTTTATTCCGTCCACTCTTGATATATCATCGTTCACTACCGCATCATAATAATCGTAAGCCTGTTTGAGCGCTATTTCTTCTTTACAATTTAGGGCAGATGGCCACCCTCCACGACATATAAAATATGCAATTTCTTCGATGCTATGATTATCCTTAGCCGATATATTCTTGCCTTCAAATAGATCATTTAGCGATACTTGTCCTGATGAATCTTTTGATTCAAATAAAGACATTGGTCGCATTCTCATGCGAACAATACGACCGGTACCAGTATGCATGCTTTCATCTAGCTTTGCAGGAACAGATGATCCGGTTAGAATGAATTGCCCAAACTCACTTCTTTGGTCAACTTCGTACCTAACCGCATTCCATATGTTTGGAGCTATCTGCCACTCATCAATTAAATGAGGGATTTCTCCATCAAGAAGATTCAATGGCTTAATTCTTGCCATCTGTTGGTATTGTTGTGTCATATCAGGACGATCCATCTCTATTACGCTTTTGGCAATATGCTTTGCAGATGTTGTTTTTCCACACCATTTAGCACCTTCAATAAGCACAGCACCTTTTGATTGTAAATGCCTAATTAATAATTTATCAGAAACTCTTTGATAATATTCTTTCATATAAATACCCCCTTTTTAACCGAGTATATGGCTATATTATAACCGAGTATATGGCTATATTATAACTGAGTATATGTTATATATCAATATCAACACAAATATACGAGATTAACTCAGATCATTAGCTTTTGATGGTTTATACAATTCTGCTAACTATATTTGAGAAAGCCAAACGATTTTATCATCCATCTTTACTTCAAATTTAATTAAACCACCACCTGTTTGATATATTGTTATTTATCCAAAATCTTTTATTTTTACTTCATTTAAATTATATAGATTTAACATTTGAGTTTTTTATAAAATAGTATCATGTAAATCAATAAATCCATATAAAGCATCTTTATTATAATCGTAAGCTAATAAATATATAATAAATACGAGGAGAATATATTTATGGAAATTACTAATGATATTAAATATGTAGGTGTAAATGATCATCAAGTTGATTTATTTGAGGGACAATATAAAGTTCCTAATGGTATGTCTTATAATTCTTATGTAATCTTAGATGAAAAAGTTGCGGTTATGGATACAGTTGATCAAAACTTTACACATGAGTGGTTAGATAATATTCAAAATGTTTTAAATGGTAGAAATGTTGACTATCTTGTTGTACAACATATGGAACCTGATCATTCTGCCAATATCGCAAACTTTATGAAGATTTATGATAAGGCTATTATTGTCGCATCTGATAAAGCATTTGTGATGATGGAAAACTATTTTGGTACACAATATGAAGATAGACAATTAGTTATTAAAGAAGGCGATAGTTTAAATCTAGGTAAACACACTTTGAATTTTGTGGCAGCACCAATGGTTCACTGGCCAGAAGTAATGATGACATATGATTCATATGAAAAAGCTTTATTTACTGCAGATGGTTTTGGTAAATTTGGTGCATTAGATGTTCAAGAAGATTGGTTAGATGAAGCAAGAAGATATTATATTGGTATAGTTGGTAAATATGGCAGTCAAGTTCAAGCTGTTTTAAAGAAAGCTAGTACACTTGAAATCTTAATGATCTTACCACTTCATGGACCAATGTTGTATAAGAATTTAGGATACTATCTTGATAAATATAATACTTGGTCAAGTTATGATATTGAAAAAGATGGTGTGGTGGTTTGTTATACATCGGTATATGGGCATACTAAAAAAGCTGTTGATTTATTAGTTGAGCAATTAAAGGCTAATAATGCACCAGAAGTGAAAGTATATGATCTTGCAAGATGTGATATGTCTGCTGCTGTAGCTGATGCCTTTGCGTATAATAAATTAATTTTAGCTACTACTACATATAATGCTGATATTTATCCATTTATGAAAGAGTTTATAAATCATCTAACAGAAAGAAATTTCCAAAATAGAAAAATCGGTTTTATTGAAAATGGATCATGGGCACCTATGGCTGCAAAGATAATGAAAGATATGCTTTCTAAACAAAAGAATCTAACTTTTATTGATCCTGTTGTACATATTAAATCTGCTATGAAGGATGACAATAAAGTTGAAATCGAAAACTTAGCCAAAGCTATGTGCATTGATTATGTCGCAAGAGATGGCTCACAAGCTAATAAAAACGATATGAAGGCATTATTTAATATTGGTTATGGTTTATATGTAGTTACATCTAATGATGGTAAGAAAGATAATGGTTTGATTGTGAATACTGTTGTGCAATTAACTGATAATCCATTTAGAGTAATGGTATCAATTAATAAAGATAATTATTCACATCACGTTATATCACAAACTGGTGTAATGAATGTTAACTGTTTAAATATTGATGCACCATTTAAAGTTTTTGAACAATTTGGTTTCCAATCAGGAAGAAATACAGATAAATTTAAAAATGAAGAAGTATTAAGATCTGATAATGGTTTAGTATTCTTACCACGTTATATAAATGCTTTCTTCTCTTTAAAAGTAGAAGATTATAAAGATTTAGGAACACATGGCATGTTTATCTGTTCGGTAAGTGAAGCTAGAGTTATAAATAACGTTGAAACAATGACTTATACATATTATCAAAACAATGTAAAACCTAAACCACAAACTGAAGGTAAGAAAGGTTTTGTATGTAAAGTATGTGGATATATCTATGAAGGTGATGAGCTTCCAGAAGACTTCATTTGTCCACTATGTAAACATGGAGCATCAGATTTTGAACCAATATCTTAAAAACCAGCAATCGCTGGTTTTTATGTAATTCTTTCTAGCAAATCAACAATAATATTTTCATAAGATTTTTTATTGCTGCAAATATGAATAATTAATATTATCTCATCTTCAACAGAGTAGAAAATTTTATATTTTCTTGTTTTTTTAAGACGAATCCCTTTATTCCTTAATAAATCTATATCAATTTCTGGATAGGCATATGGATAAGGAATAATATTACGAATATCTTTAAATATTCTGTTATAAGCATTTCCTGCTGCAAAGACATCAAAGTATTTATTTAAAATATAGTCATAAATATCATTAATATCATCATTTGCTTTTTTGGTAAACTTTACCGTATAGTTTTTTATCTTCATTAAATCTTTGATTTAATCTTTCAAATACTTCTTCGGCTGGTATACCACCTTCTCTTTTGTATTCCTCTAATCTTTCAAGTAATAGATTTGCTAATTCTTCATCAGTTAATTCATCTGCAAAAATTGGTTCTTTTTTTAGTTCAAAAGGAATAGCTTTATTAATTATTATTTGTCTGTATAAAGCATTAATCACTGTCGAAACAGGAAGACCTAAATCAGACATGATTTGTTCAGCTTCTTTTTTTACTTTAGGATCAACTCTTGCAATAACATTTGCACTTTTAATGGCCATAAGAATACCTCCTATTACATTATACCATTTTGTATATCGTTATGATATACAATATATTTAAAAGATTTTTATCCTCCTACTCATTATTCACCGCAAAATATCAAATTCCTAAGTTTTTTTGTAAAATTTAATTATGAAAAGATACTATGTAGTTTATGAAGGTATAGTTCAAGGCGTTGGTTTTAGAGGAAGACTAATGTATTTAGCTAGAAAATATAAACTTACTGGTTATTGTAGGAATTTAAGTAATGGTGATGTTGAAGCTGAAATACAAGGTAATAATATCGATGCTTTTATAAAAGAATCCATCAATTCTGATGGATTTACTCAAGTTTATAATTATTCTTTAAAACTTATTAATACTGTAGAAAACGAAGAAGGATTCATCGTTAAATTTTAAATTTATACATAATAATAGATGCAGCCATTGCTACATTTAAGGAATCGATATTACACATATCGATTTTTATTGTCTTATTACATATATCCATTATTTCTTTACTAACACCACTTCCCTCATTTCCTAAAACAAAGGCCATTTTTTCTTCACTATTAATATCATTAAAATCTAAAGTATTATTACTTAATCCTGTTGCATATACTTTATAACCATGATTCTTTAATTCATTAATTTCATCAATTAAATCTGCATGACAAATATTTAAATCATATAAATTACCATTACAATTATCTAAACATTTTTCATTATATATATCAGCACAATCTTTAGATAGTATTAAAGAATCAAAACCAAAGTGTATACATGATTCTATGATTCTACCAATATTCAAAGGATCTTGAAGTTGATCTAAAATAATAATTCTATTTCCATAATTATTATTTTCCTTTATTAATTTAGATACTCCTACATAATCTAAATTATCTTTTTTACTGATTTTATTTATTACTTCTCTACTAACTTCAATACTATTTTCAAACTCAAATGGTTTATTATTTGTGTATATTAATTGACTTAAATACTTTTTTTCATATGCTTTAGCAATTAATCTTTTATCACATATCAAAAAACTATCTTCACGATATTTCTTTTGGTGAAGCTTAGTTAAATTCTTAACAGTTTTATTATCTAGAGAGCTAATCATTTTTTCTTTGAGCATATACAAGAGTTGAAAGCACATCTAGTGCTGCACATGCATTTAAAGCATTTCTAAAATCAGAACCATAAGGAATATATAAGTATTCATCACAAAGTTCTAAGATATTTGAAGATATTCCTCTTTTTTCTCCACCTAATATAAATAATGATGGTTTTTTAAATGAAACATTAAAGATATCTTTAGATTTATCTGATCTAAATAAAGCATATGTATAATAGTTTTTCTTTTTTAATTCATGAATTTGTAGTATTGGATCTTTACATATTCCAATATTCAACATATCATATGCACCTGCAGAAGATTTTAAAAGTTGTGCTTGCATATTGGAATAATCTCTATCATTTAATAAAACGTTTTTAAAACCAAAGGCATATAATGTTCTAAGAGCATATCCTAAATTAAATGGATCTTCTATACCATCTAAAAAGAAAACATCGCTATCATCAAATTCATCTAGTTTTCTATCAGATACTTCTAGACCAACACCACCATGAGATTTACCAGTTAAAATATTATTTAATTCATCACTACTTAATTCTAATATTTCAATATTATTTGTCTTGGCAATCTTTCTAATGTAGTTAAAATCTTTTGTTTTCTTATCTTTATTTATAAACAACTTAAAAATATCTCTTTTATTATTTTGTAATGCAGCTTTAGTAGAAATAGCACCTTCAATTATCATGAAATAGATACCTTTCTAAACATATCTGCATTTTTAACTTTAAAAGGAATTCTGACATATAATATTTGCGTTGGTTTATTAGCTAGAGTAACTTCATTCCAATCTTGATCAAACATATTTTCAATTTTAAATTGTTTATTATCAATGTCTGGACCAAAGACTTCGATAACATCATCTTTTTTAAAGATATTTTTTACTTCTATTTCAGCAATAGATTTAAGTTCATCATAATTATGTACATAAGCAACATAATCATGACTAACACCTGCACCATTTATGCCATATAAATGCTTAGAATTATCACAATCTCCAGATAAGAAACCATCATCACTAGGTCTGTTTTCTGCTTTAGATAATTCATTATCATAATAATTAAGTCTATCTTCATCTAAAGATCCTTTTTCATATATTTCATCAATCATTTTTCTATATGTTTTTACAACCTGTCCAATATAGTATTCTGATTTCATTCTTCCTTCTATTTTTAAGGAAGCAATATTAGCTTTAATCATTCTTTGAATGTATGCTGAAGCTCTTAGATCTTTTGATGACATGGACATTAAACAATTAGGATTAGAAATAATCTCATCACTATCAAATAGATGATATTTCCATCTACAAGAATGAGCACATCCTCCCCTGTTTGCATCCCTTAGAGTCATTCTGTTTGATAAAACACATCTACCAGAATAATTAGAACACATGCCACCATGAATAAATACTTCTAAAGGTACATCTGTTTGTGAAGAAATTTTTTCAATTTCATCCATTCCCGCTTCTCTAGCAAGCACAATTCTATCAGCACCAAATTCTTTTAAAGTATTTACAGCACTAGAATTCATAGATGAAAGTTGCGTAGAAATATGACATTCTAGTTTAGGAGTTTCTTTCTTGATAATTGGAATTAAAGCCATAGAAGATACAATTACAGCACTAACACCAATACTTTCTAAATACTTCAAATATTCTCTTATACCAAAATAATCATCATCATGAAATACGATATTAACAGTTACAAATATTTTAGCCCCATATGGCTTAGCAAAATCTACCAATTGTTTTAAGTCATCTAAATCAAAGTTTGATGCACGTGAGCGAAGTGAATAAAACTTTCCGCCTACATAAACAGCGTCTGCTCCATACATAATCGCAATCTTAGCTTTATTAAGATCTTTTGCGGGTGCTAATAATTCAATCTTGTTCATTCTTAACAATATTTGTCCTTTGATATAAATATCCTGATGAATAATCATATTTATAGTTATGATGAATATTCTCTATAATAAAGTTTTTATTTGCTTGAGAAATTCTACGATAATCTCTACATACTTCCACAATTAAAGAATCATTCTCAATAAATAAAGTATCCACAATACCTCTTTTTAGATATGTTTTTAAATCACATATCTCATTAAACATCTCCAATACATAATCAGTATAAATATAAGTACCATTCTCATCTTCAACAATAGGCATCTTGTAATCTCTTTTTTCTTCAACTAAATATAAAGTTTCTTTATTTAAATAATCATATTCTTTGTTTATTTCATTAAAATAATTCTTTAAAAACTTTCTTTTAGAATAAGACATTCTTAAATGACCAAAAATCTGTAAGTCTACCTTACCAGCATTACAATGAATAATATCTTTAATCTCTTTTAAAGTTATTTCTCTAGATAAAACTACAGAATCAATACCTTTATTAAGAATAAAAGTAGTATCCAAACTATTACATAAGACAGTTTTACCATCATAAATCAATTTATTAAACAAACCATAATTTTTAGAAATATCCATTATTCCTAAATCATGGAAGTATATGCCATCAACATTTAATTCTTTAATAAAATTAAAATACTCTTTTAAAGAGTTTAATTCTTCTTCATTAATAAAATTATCTAAAACTATATAAACTTTCTTATTGTTGTCTTTACAATATTTATTTATATAACTGATATCATCTAATGATAAATGATAACTACTAGTAAAATCTTTACCAACTATAACTCCATCAACAACTGGTAACACTTTTTCTAATAGTTCTTTTTTTCTTAAAGTAACAATAATTTCCACAAATCTATTTTACTTTAAATCAACTTTTTTTCATAATAAATAGCTTATAAAAATGCTTTGAGTTTTTGCATAGTCTTATTTTTGGTAGACCATGTTTTCTCTTGAGAATAAACAATAAATTTCTTTAAAGGTTCAATATCTTCATTTTCATCATAAGTATTTAAACAGTTATAGTATTTTCTTTTATCTTCATCATAGATTATTAGTGGTTTGATATTATTAATCATTAAATAGTAATTCATTAAGGTCCTACCAACTCTTCCATTGCCATCCGCAAATGGATGAATATTTTCAAAACGTGCATGAAAATAAGAAACGATTGTTAGAAAATCGGTAGAATCAGTTTCATTAATTTCATCTATTAGTTCATTTAAATCTTTTTCAACACTTTCACTACTTGATCCAACTTCTCTTATTCCAACTATATAGTCATTCTTTTTAAATTCACCTGGTCTTTCACCTTTATGGTATCTTGTTTCATCATATGTGCCTTTTGTAAGTAGTTCATGAACCTTTTTTATTAATGATATAGATATTATTTCTTTTTTAATAATATTGTTTAATAGATATTCATAACATTCTTTCTGATTTTGTATTTCAAATAATGTTCTTAAATCACCTGTGTAATCAATAACTTTGCCATTTTCAAATATCTCACGAGTATCGTTATAGTTTGTATTTTTATTCTCAATCTTATTTGAATGATAGGCGAAAAGAATTCTAAAATCATGCAGTTGTATCTCAATATCTTTTTTTGTTTTATATTTCATTTCTAGCATATTTAAATTATAACATGCATAAGAAAAGCCTTATTTTAAAGGCTTTAATCTTTATTCTCTTTTTTTACTTCACGCATATGTTTTCTGCGATCTAGATTAGTTAAGTACTTCTTTCTTAATCTTATTGCATCTGGAGTTATTTCCACAAGTTCATCATCATTGATAAACTCTAAAGCTTCTTCTAGTGAGAAAGTTCTTGCGGGAACTAGTTTCATTGCTTCATCTGAACCTGTAGATCTAATTGCAGTCATCTTTTTATTTACAGTAGGATTAACTTCAATATCCTGGTTTTTAGATGATACTCCCACAATCATTCCTTCATATACTTCAGTTTGTGGTGTTACAAATAGTTGTCCTCTTTCTTGTAGATTCCACAATGCATAAGTCATTGCTTTGCCTGAAGCCATTGATATTAGAGCACCATTACTTCTTTGAGGTATCTCTCCTACAAATGGCTCATAAGCAATGAATTTTCTTACCATTACTCCTTCACCCTTTGTATCATTAATAAACTCAGAACGATATCCTAATAATCCTCTAGTAGATACATGATAGATTAATTTTGTATACGAACCTTCATCTTGAATATCTATCATTTGTCCTTTTCTAAGATTTAGTTTATTTATTACTGAACCTGAGTATTCATTAGGAACTGAACATATAACTTCTTCAATAGGTTCATTTAACTTACCATCTATTTTCTTAAAGATTACTTCAGGTTTACTTACAGCTATTTCATAGCCTTCTCTACGCATATTTTCTAATAATATAGATAAGTGTAGTTCGCCTCTACCAGAAACTCTAAAAGTATCAGTAGAATCAGTATTTTCAACTTTTAAGCCGACATTTACTTCTAATTCTTTTTCTAATCTTTCTTTAATGTTTCTACTAGTTACATATTTACCTGATTTACCTTGAAATGGTGATGTATTAACCATGAAGTTCATACTTAAAGTAGGCTCTTCAATTTCAATTTGTGGTAAAGGATTATTAACTCCTTGAGGACAAATAGTATCACCTATTTCAATGTTTTCAATACCTGAAATCATTACAATGTCACCACATTGTGCTTCAGATATCGCAGTTCTTTTTAGACCTTGGTAATTATATAGATTAGCTATCTTTCTTGTTTCGTTTTTGTTGTTATTGTTGCAGACAGTAATCATTTCATTTTGTTTAATAGTACCTGAATAAACTCTACCTACTCCAATTCTTCCTATATAATCATCATAAGCTAAAGCACTAACTTGCATTTGTAAAGGTTCATCCATTAAATTAGGATATGCCTCAACATGGCTTACTATTGTTTCAAATAGAGGATTAATATCATTATTAGAATCAGCTGGATTATATCTAACAATGCCATTTCTTGCGATACCATATAGTATTGGGAAATCTAATTGATCATCATTAGCACTTAAATCTAAGAATAAATCATATACTTCATCAATAACTTCATTGATTCTAGCATCTTTTTTATCAATCTTATTAATTAATAATATAGGTTTTAGACCTGCCTCTAATGATTTCTTTAAAACGAATCTAGTTTGTGGCATAGGTCCTTCAGATGAATCTACTAACAAGATAACTGTATCAACAGTTTTAATAATTCTTTCAACCTCACTAGAAAAATCAGCATGTCCTGGAGTATCAACAATATTAATCTTATAGTCCTGATAGTTGATAGAACAATTCTTAGAATAGATTGTAATACCTCTTTCTCTTTCTAAATCATTAGAATCCATAACTTGAGCAACTACTTCTTCATGATCTGAGAAAACATGAGATTGCGCTAAAAAAGCATCTACAAGTGTAGATTTTCCCGCATCGACATGGGCAATAACTGCCACGTTAATAATTTTTCTAAATTCCATACCTAATTATTTTAATAATATTAGAAAACAGATTCAAGTATTTTGTATTAGAATATTTATATGCACCAATGGCGAAATTGGTATACGCGTATGATTCAGATTCATATGAGGAAACTCGTGCAGGTTCAAGTCCTGTTTGGTGCACCAAAAATAGCGATTTTATCGCTATTTTTAAGTAGTATGCATACTTTTCTTCTTGATGCGGTTGTAGACAACTAAAAATGTTAAAAAATGGATTGAAGCTGTAATAATCCAGCTAATTGGATAAGAAAGATATAAGACATCGATACTGTGATGTGTTTTAAAGTATGTAGCAACCCACAAAAGTCTAAATGCACAAGCACCAGTCAATGATACTATCATTGGGAATATTGATGAGCCCATACCTCTTAAAGACCCTACAAAAACATCCATGATTCCACATATAAAATATGGAACACACATATATAATAGTTTAACTTTACCTGAAGCAATAACTTCAAGATCATCTGAATAAATACCTAATAATGGATCACCAAATATATAAACTAAATTACCAAATACTATACCCACAATACTTACATATAATAAACAGATTATAATAATCTTTTTAACTCTTATAATATTTCCTGCGCCTATATTTTGACTAGTAAAGGTTAAACAAGTTTGATAGAAAGCATTCATAGCGTTATATACAAAGTTAGCAATAGAACTTGCGGCACCATTGCCAGCCATGACGATACTGCCAAATTCATTAACTGATGATTGGATTACAACATTACTTAAAGAAAAAACAGTTGATTGAATTCCTGCAGGTATTCCAACCTTAACAATATCAATTAAAGCTTCTTTATCTATATACATATGTTTAATATCAAATCTAACTATTCCTGGATCAGCTATCAATACCACTACAACTATAATTGCGGAAACATATGAAGAAATTGAGCTTGCAAGGCCAACTCCAGCAACATCCATCTTTAATACAACAACAAAGAATAAATTTAATAAAGCATTTAATGCTCCTGCAACAGTTAAAGCAAATAATGGTCTTTTAGTATCACCTTTTGCACGTAAGATACCACTTGCGAAGTTATATACAAATGTTGCCAGCATACCTGTAAAGTATATTCTTAAATATAGTGTTGATAAATCAATAACATCTTCAGGAGATTTCATCCAGATTAAAAATGTTTTAGAAAAAACAATACCAATTATTGTAATAAATGTACCTGCGATAAAAGCTATTTCCATAGCTGTATGAACAGCTTTTTGTACAGCATCATAATTATTTGTACCTATTCTTTTAGCTACTGCAACACTTGAGCCTACAGATAAACCAATGAATAAGTTTGTTACTAAATTAATTAAAGAACTAGTAGAACTAACAGCTGCCATTGAAGTACTACCAGAAAACTTACCAACAACTATCATATCTATCGCATTAAACAATAATTGAATAATTCCTGAAGCCATTACAGGTAATGCGAATATGAAGATATTGGAGTATAGATCGCCATTAAGCATATCTACACTTTTTCTTAAGCTTTTCATCACTATCTAATATATCATTATTTGTATATAAAAAATCGAGTAAACTCGATTTTCTAATTTTCTAAATATGTCATTAGAGCTCCAATTTGATTTGCCTCATTAGCAAACTTAGCTCTTAATATCTCTAATTCCATTTTAGGCATAAACTGTGATAAAGGTGTTTCATCTAATAACTTATTAAATTCTTTATTTATCGTCTCTATTAATATTTCTTGTCTAGAAATACCTCCACCAATCGCAATCTTTTCTAAATCTAATAGCCAATATAGATTGTATATTTGAATAGCTATATTCCTACAAAAACCATTAAATACTTCTTTAGCTATTTCATCATTTTCTAATATTTCAAAGAATTGTCTTCCAGTAAGCATTTGTGAACTATTAGTTTTTGATTGATAAGTCATTAATAAAGATCTTGTGGAACAAGAGTCTGCAACAAAACTATTATAAGATGAAAAATCATTTTGATTAGTATTGATATAAGAATATTCTCCAGCAGTAAAATGTCTTCCCTTAACAATCTTTCCATCGATTATTAGGCCACCACCAACTCCTGTGCCAATGATAAATACTGCCGCATTATTGCAACCTTGTAAGACACCTCTTGAATGTTCTGCTTTTGCTGCAGCTTTGCCATCATTTTCTAAAACAACCTTGCAACCACATTTTTTAGATAATAAAGGACCTACATCTGTACCATGGTTATACTTTAAGTTTCCTCCACCATTACATCTTCCTTTTTTAGTATCAATAAATCCTGGTAAAGACATCGCAATACCATCAGCTTCATCTTTATGTGGTTCATATATCTTATAGATTAAATCTGAAAACGATTCAAAACTATCAAGTGGAGTATCTACATAGCCACTATCATAATCAATAAGATTTTCATCCATTAAGGAATACTTTATTTCTGTACCACCTACATCAAAAACCAAAACTTTCATTATTTCTTTTCTTTTTCTGCTTTTCTTTTATCATTAATTATTTTTACATGTTCATTCGTGATTTCACTTACACCATTTTCTTTAGCCCAAGCAATACAACCATTTAAAACAGTTTTTAAGAATGGACGAGGAACCTTTACAAAATTCATCAATGCTTCATCAGTGAATTTAATATTAGGATCACATCTATCTGCTGCATATCTTATAGAACCTAAATCAACTTCCTTTGCAGCTGGAATAGGTTCAGCAATAGGCTTAGATAGTCTAGGGAATTTTGTATACCAGAAATTAGTAGAATCACGATATCCATAATCAACTGGAACATTAGGGAAATCATTTTTATTAACGCCATTTACAATAGCATCATAATATCTTTGTTTCATTAAAATCTTATCAATATTTAATATAAAATGTGCACCATATTTAGATGTAATACCATTAAAATTATTATATGGTCCAGGATGACCATCATCGATATCTTCAACTTTAAATTTTCCTGCATCTTCTAAATCATAGTCCCATGAACATTCCATAACTTGAAAAGACTCAGCTATTACTTTAGGTCTATTAGGATCACTAGGATCTGCTTGACCATCTTCCATAGTGAATAATAATGGTTCTTTCATTTTTTCTTCACTTGGTCCAGGAAAACCTAATCTAACAGCTTCTTTAAAATATTTTTTATCATCAGGAATAAAATTTAAAGCACATTTATGTGTTCTTAGTATGTTTTGACAAGTATTAGAAGTATTTCGACATTCTAATAACATTGCATATCTTTCTTTTCCAGCAATATAATATGGAAATACTAAAGAATAGGATCCTATATTTAAGGAACCATCAGGATTTACAGTAGAAATACATACCGTAGGCATTGGGTAAAACGCAGAAGTTTGATAAAAGTTATCAACAATTCTCAAATCTTTAAATGAACTCATATAATTTATCTCCTCTATAATAATATTTTATCAATAATTATAATTATTCTATAATATAAATATGCACCAATGGCGGAATCGGTATACGCGCACGTTTGAGGGGCGTGTGAGGAAACTCGTGTGAGTTCAAGTCTCACTTGGTGCACCATTTAAAAAGTTCAGATAACTGAACTTTTATTTATAAACTATTTCATCAATGATAGAAACATTTCTTTAATATCTTCAACACTTACTGGTCTAGGATTGCCTGGTGTACATGCATCCTTTAAAGCATCTGCAGATAAAGCATCAATATCTTCCATAGGAACTACATCTTTTAATGACATATTAATTCCAACATCTTCACCTAGTTTTCTTACTGCATCAATTGCAGCCTTTCTAGCTTGATCTAAATCCATAGTATAAGCATTTTCTACACCGAAAGCATCAGCTATATCACGATACTTTTCACCTGTTGCACTTGCGTTATATTCCATAACTGTAGGCAGAAGTGTTGCGCAAGCTTTGCCATGAGGCATATTGTAATAAGCAGATAAGGTGTGAGCCATAGAGTGGTCTACTCCTAAACCAACATTAGAGAATCCCATACCGGCAATATATTGTGCTAAAGCCATAGCTTCTCTTGCCTTAGGATCATTATTAACTGCAGCTCTTAAATTTTTAGCAATTAATCTGATTGCTTTAATATGGAACATATCAGAAAGTTCCCATGCTCCAGCAGTGATATATCCTTCTATTGCATGAGTTAAAGCATCCATGCCTGTTGCAGCAGATAAACTAGCTGGCATTGAGGACATCATTTCTGGATCAACAAATGCAACAACTGGAATATCATGAACATCAACACAAACAAACTTTCTTTTGTTCTCTGGATCAGTTATTACGTAATTGATTGTAACTTCAGCTGCAGTTCCAGCAGTTGTAGGTACAGCTAAAATTGGTGTACAAGGATTCTTAGTAGGTGCAACACCTTCTAAAGAACGCACATCAGAAAATTCTGGATTAGTATTGATAATACCAATAGCCTTAGCAGTATCCATTGAAGAACCACCACCAATTGCTACAATACAATCCGCATTAGCTTCTTTAAAAGCTTTTACACCTGATTGTACATTCTCAATTGTAGGATTAGCTTGAATATTAGAATATAGTACATATTCAATATTTGCTTGATCTAATAAGTTAGTAACTTTTGAAGTAATATTTAACTTTACTAAGTCTGGATCTGATGCTACAAAAACCTTTTTAAAGCCACGATTATTAATTTCGTTAACTATTTCTTTAACTGCACCAGCACCATGATATGATGTTTCATTTAATATAAAACGATTTGCCATAAACAAGTATTCCTCCTATTTAACTAATATAAGTATATAATTTTTTTGTTAATAAATTCACAAATTTTGACCAAATAAAAAACTATTTTTTAAATAGTTTATCATTCTCATTTAATAAATCATACAAAGCATCTTGAGAAAGAACTCCTCTTTTTAAATCTTTTGGTAATCTATTATTTTCATCAGCCTCATAATCTTTAAGCCAATGTTTAGAATAATAATCTTCTAATAATTTAATATTCTTTTGATTTCTTTTTAGTTTATTTAAACTTTTCTTATAATCTTTAATAATACTTAAAGATTCATCATATAGTTTTTCCATTTGTTCAATTCTAGTAATTTGTTTTGTCTTTTTCATTTTATTTATTCCTTTTTAAATATGAGTTATATATAGTATTTTTCGAAATATTATATTCTTCGCTAATTTGATTAACAGCTTCTTTTGTTTTATAACCTTTATTAATTAAAATATCTATCTTATTAAATAGTTCACTTTCACTAATTTGAATATCTTTCTTTTCATATCCTTGTACAAGTATTACTATTTCCCCTTTTAGATCTTTTAAGTTAGTTAATTTATCTAAAGTATCACGATAGTATTGTTCATGAAGTTTTGTGAGTTCTCTAGCAATTACAGCTTTTCTATCTCCAAATACTTCATACATTAATTTAATTGTTTTCTCTATACGATGTGGAGCTTCATAAAAGATTATTGTGTAAGGAAAATCTTTTAAAGATTCTAGTTCTTTTTTTGCTTGAGAAGATTTAGAATTTAAAAAACCATAGAATAAGTAATGATTAGTTTTTAATCCTGATGCAACCAAAGCATTAAGTGCTGCATTAGGACCAGAAATAGTTGTAATGTTAAAACCTTCATCAATAACATCATTAACTAATTCATATCCTGGATCAGAAATAAGTGGATAACCTGCATCAGATACTAAAGCAATACTTTTTCCTTCTTTTAATAATTTTATTATTCCTTTACTAGATTCTTTTTCATTAAAGTTATGATAGGTAATTAATTTAGTATGAATATCAAAATGACTTAGTAGTTTTATCGTATTTCTAGTATCTTCACAAGCTATCACATCAACACTTTTTAAAACTTCTAGAGCTCTAGAAGATATTTCGTTTAGATTACCTATTGGAGTGGCTACAATAAAAAGTGTAGCTTTATCTTTAAGCAACACTTTCTTCCTCACTTTCAGTATTTGTTTTTGGTTTATTGTATTTTGCTTTTGAAACAAGCTCATCTAAACTAATAAATATCGCATGTTCAGGATTTTCTAATTTACAATTCTTCGCAATTACATTCATTGATGTAATACGATATCTTTCTCCCTCATATTCAACTTGAGAATTAAGTTTTGGTAATTCTTTTCTTAAATCTTTATAAGCTTCATCTTCAAATCTTAAACAGCACATTAAATTACCACATTGTCCAGATAATTTTTGAACATTTAAAGCCAATAGTTGATTTTTAGCCATATTAATTGATATACGATCAAAATCACCAATAAATCTTGCACAACATAACTCTCTACCACACACACCAATACCTGAAACCATCTTAGCTTTATCTCTAGTACCAACTTGTCTTAAATCAATACGACAATGGAATATTGATGCTAAAACTTTTAATAGTTCTCTAAAATCCACTCTATCATCTGCTAAATATGTAAAAGTGATCTTAGCTCTATCTAAAGTATATTCTGCAGATATAACATTCATATCAAGATTTAATTTATCTGATTCTTCTTGACATATTCTTTTTGCTTCAAAAGCATCAGCTTTATTTGCTTGAAATTGTTCTAAATCATCTTGATTAGCTTTTCTAATAACTGGTTTAATTTCAAAAGAAACATTTGCTTTATCAAAAGGATTAGATACAACTTGACCATACTCTAAGCCACGTTGTGTTTCCACAATTACTGCATCGTTATTTTTTATAGTTTCATCAGTAGTTGAAAATGTATAAATCTTATTAGTAGTTTCAAACTTAACTGATACATATCTCAAATTTTCCATATTACACCTTTAAACACTAGTTATTATCTCATAACTAATTGCATCAAACAATAATTTCCTTTCTGGGTTTGCTAAGGTTTTATCACTTGCTTCAATAAATATTTCAAGAAGTCTACTAGGATTATTACTATTTATTAATTGAAGATGATTATTATATTCTTCATCAGCTAAAACTTTATTTTCTAAAGCATCCTCAATCATTTTAATCATAATACTTAAATAATAATCACTTACTTTTTTTAAATCTTCTCTAGCTTTAAAGTTAGGATAAAATTCTTTATAAAACAATACAGGTAAATAATTTTTATCACTTAAACTTTCAATTGTCTTATATACATATTCTTTCGCATTTAAATAGTACTCATCATTTAAATCAAAATCTAAGTCAAAACGATGTAAGATATTCGACAATAAATATGCATCTATATAATCAAAACCTGCTTGTTCATACTGACTTATTAAATAAGAAAAATCTCTTGTTAGAAAAGGAACACTTTGACATCTAGAAACAATTGTAGGTAAAAGATCTTCTTTTTTATCAGTGATAAATATACCATAAGTATTATTGTTGCTTGGTTCTTCCATAAACTTTAAAATCATATTTAATACTTTAGTAGATGAATTATTAATGTTTGCTAAGATATATATCTTTTTACCAGCTTGTTCTAAAGATGTTTTAGAGAATTCACTTAAAATATTATCAACCTCATCTTTTTTAATACTTGATTTATATCCATCAACATATATAACATCATAATATTCATTATTTCTTATTCTTTTACATGTATTACATGTTTCACATGCAAAATCATTATTACCTTCTATAATTGATTGCGCTAATAAATAAGCTGTTTCTATTTTTAATGGACTGTATTCTCCAGAAAATAAGTAGCTATGAGCTACTTTATTATTCTTTAAACCATTTAGTAGTGTATTATACGCAATAGGTTCTTTTTCTTTTAATTCTTCTTTAATCACTTATTAATTCCTTAATTAATTTATAAGATTCATTAATAACTTCTTCTTTAGACATACTTGCATCAACAACGCTAATACGATCTTTAAATCTGTTTAATACTTCTTTATATCCTTTAGCTACACGATGATGAAAATCAATTGACTCTTGATCTAAACGATCTTTAAAAGCTCTATTTTGTAGTCTATTTAAACCTACTTGCTCATCAAGATCTAAATAGATAGTTAAATCAGGATAAGTATTGTCTATCGCAAATAGATTAATATTTAATATTTCATCAAAACCTAGATTTCTTCCATATCCTTGATATGCTAAAGAAGAATCTAAAAATCTTTCACATATTACAATTTTACCTTCATTAACTGCAGGAAATACTTTTTCGACTAGATGTTGTCTTCTACTTGCAGCATAAAGAAGAGCTTCTGTTTTAGGATCCATCATTGTATTTTTAGGATCAAGTATTATCTTTCTAATATCTTCAGATATTTCAATGCCACCAGGTTCTCTAGTATGGATTACTTCATAACCATCAGCAATTAATTTTTCACAAACTCCTGTTGCAGCAGTAGATTTACCACATCCATCAGGGCCTTCAAAAGTAATAAAATAACCCTTCATTAGTTTAGTTTCTCCGGTTTTGGCATTAAAGTTTTTTCAACTAATTCCATAATTTGATTCTTTATTCTTTCATATTCATCATAACTAAGTTCAAAATCATCAGAATTAACGACTTTAACTTGTGGTGAATAATAACGATTATATGAATCAGAGATCTCTTCAATACGATCATATAACTCTATAGGAGCAATAACATACTTTGCATTACCTTTTTCATTCACAAATAAAACTTCATCTTCATTTAAAGATTCTAGTTCTTGTTTAATTTCAGCTAATTTATTAATATCAATATTCATAAAACAATTATACCACCATCTATATTATTTGTTGTTTTCCTTAATCATATTAACCCAAGAGAAAAAATCAGGAATTGAACTAAGTTCTACATAACTTTTTTCAACAGTTGAATAGAATTGTTTCTGCTTAGGATCATTTAAATCTAAATCCCATAAATGATCTAAATAAGAAGCATATTCAATCTTTTCAAACATTTCTAATAATACTTCTTTTGCTTTAAGCGTTTCATCATTTTTAAGTAAAGTTACTATCAACAATAAATATGCATAATCATCAAATTCATTATTAGCATAAAAACGATATAATTCCTCAGCATCTTCAATTTCATAATATAGGTATACTAGACGATGCATATCTTTATTATTTAAATCATTTCTTAATCTAATAAGCATTTTTTGAACTTTAATAGCTCTAGTAAAGTTATGTACATCCATTAAAAACTCTACATAGAAATCCATTATTCTTAAATAATTGTATTTTTGATGATCATCTAAATCTGCAAACTCATTCATTTCTTTATAAAAAGCTTCAAAACGATAATTTACATAAATATCTTCTGATAAAACAAAATAAACAAAGAAAGCTTCTAAACAAAATGGATCATATTTTAAAGCTGCATTGACTCTATCTAATAGATCCTTTTTAGATTCAAACATTATTTTTATAGCCTTAATTTCATCTTTATCAGGATTATTATCTAAACTGTATTTCTTAAAATTTTCTTTGGTAAAAAAACCTAGAAGGTATTCTTTAGGATCTTCACGAGTTTTAGCTATGTCACTTATAAGATTTTCAAAACTAAGCATCTAAACCTTTCAATTTTATATATAAAACTAAAGCAATAGTTTTACTATCATCAATTTCATTATTACAAATCATTTCTTCAATCTGTTTTAAAGTATATTTCTCAACATTTATTCTTTCATCTATATCTAGATGTTGACCTACTTTTTTATCAGCTTCACCATAATATAGATATATTTTTTCATTACTATATCCACATGTAGGAACTATATAACCATATTTTTTAATATTTTTAACAGTATATCCTGTTTCTTCTTCAGCTTCTCTAATAATAGCTAGATCAGGATCTTCATCTTTTTCTATTTTTCCTGCAGGAAATTCTAACATCTCTTTTCCCATAGGATAGCGATATTGTCTAACCATGTAGTAGTAATCACCATCTTTTAAAGCAATACATACTCCACCATTATGCATTACTACTTCACGATATGTTTTTGATCCATCATCAAGTTCAACTTCATCTTTAACTACATGAATTACTTTTCCTGAATAGATTTCTTCTGTTTTAATCTTCTTTTCCATAATTAATAAAAAATGCCTTTTATATTGGCATTAGTCATCTGAAGGTAAATAGAATACTTTTTCATCACCTTTTGAGAACATATATTCTCCTCTAGCATAAGTCTGAATATAATCTGGATCTTCAAGTTTTTCTTTTGTAGAAATAAGTGAAGCGTTCTCATCTTTTAAAGCTTCTAATTCAGCTTCTACAGCTTTTGCCTGTTGTTGAAGAGAAAACATCTTATATAGGTTTCTTAAAACCCCTGAAAAGATTACAATTGCAGCTACAATCAGCACAATTGAAATAATCTTAGAAAGTGTCGAGTTTTTCTTCTTAACTTTTTTTCTTGTCATGGTTTTATTATACTATGAATTAACAATAAAATTTATTTAATTATTTTATTTAAAAAAAGATTAGCTATTTTTAGCTAATCTATTTTCTTTTAACTTCATCACCATAAATGGTTGACCAATCGTTTTTCATCGAAATTGGTATAAAGCCATTCTTTTCACAGTTTTCCACCATCTTTGCAGCTTTAGCTTCATTACCATTTTCTCTAACGGTATCATCACAACATAACATAAATGCTAAAGAACGATATGGATTATTTCTAATAGTATAATTAGCCATATTAGTATCACCAGATGAATTACCAAATGCAAGTACTGGTTGGATACCTATTTCTTGAGCGATTGCTGTAACTTTATTCATCTTTAAATTTTTAATAATGAATTCTCCAGCAAGGATTAAATCATCGCCACTTTCTAAAGTATAATCTAAGCCATCAACATCGCCTTGATTGCTTGCAACAATTAATTCATCTGAACCGATAATTTGATTATTAGGGATGTTCAAGAAACTAATTCCATCAACAATTCCTCTAACGATTAATCTATCAGTACCAGAAACAATATAAACTTTAAAATCATTGGCTTGTAAGTAATCAATTACTTCAACCATTGGTAAATAGAAAGCATCTCCCTTTGTCATATTTGTATAACCATTAGCAGGAGTGTTTTTATATTCATTAATATAATCAGTAAACTCTTTAATGCTCATACCTTTAAATGCACTAGCAACGCCTTGGCCATGTGCATTATCTAAACCTGCAGGATACTCTCCCGTATCAATAAATTCTTGACAGCTCTTAGCAACTTCTAATTCAAATTCACTAGCTTCATGATTTGGATCTTCTAAAACTCTATGCATAAATAACATATGATCAAAATAAATAGGATCAGTTTCACAGAATAATGTACCATCTAAATCAAATACAGCAATTCGATTTTCTACTGGAATATAATCAGCACTGTTTTCATCAGTGATTGCTTGCATATAAGCAATTAATTCTTGTTTAGCCTTTGCATCATCATTCCACAAAGAAAGCATCAATTCATCTTCACTTCTATCATCAATAGTGTCTTCTTCAGGAGTACTATTAGACTTATTTAAAGTAGAAACATATAAGCCACTTACAATCATTAATGCAATTAAAGAAAGTATTGCGGTTATTTTCCATCTTTTTAAAGCTTTGTTCTCTTCCATAAAAATCTTCCTTTCTTATCTATTGTTACATCCAAAACTATTATAGTCTTTTTATAAAAGAATTAAAGATTTAAATAAAAATATCTTACTTCAGTAAGATATTATTTTGCTTTAAAGATAATAGCTATAAGCCCTGGACCAGTATGTGCACCTATAATTGGTGAAAGCGATCTAGGACATACTTCTGCATCATTAAATGCATCTTTTATTATATTAACAGTATATTCAGACATTTTCTTATTATTGCTGTCTACTACATAAATAATTTCATCATCATAATCATTTGAAAACTTATCAAAGATGTAATTAACTGCGGCATTGCTACCCTTTTTCTTTTCTATAGTTTCTAGTTTACCTTCTGAATTGATTGTTAATATTGGTTTAATACCGATAGCACTACCTACTATTGCTACTGCAGAAGAAATTCTTCCACCTTTTTTTAGATACATTAAATCATCTACTACAAAATAATATTTAATCTTATCTCTAAGTTTTAATAATTCATTATAATTATCTTCAATACTTAAACTATTGTCTTTATTGCTTAAGGCTTTTTGTGCTAATAAACCAATACCACAAGATGCTCCTAGAGAATCTAAAACCATTATTGTTTTATTATCAAGTTCTTTTAAAACATTTTCTTTAGCAATTAAAGCACTCTGATATGTTGAAGTTAAACCACTTGAAAGACTTATATATAATAAACCATCATATTCTTTTAATATTTCTTTAAAATATTCTTCGTATAAAAACGGAGTAATTTGACTTGTTTTTGTTAAGTCGCCATTTTTTTGATTTTCATATAGCTTTACTAGATCATCTTCATTTTGTATTCCATCATATACATAGTATTCATCATTGATAGAATAATCCATTGCTAAAACACGAAAGTCATTTCTATTCAAATATTCATCTTTAATATCGCTAGCAGCATCTACGACAATCTTATAATTCATATTTTTACCAATACAATTATACATTACATATCTTATTAATCAATAAAAAAGATGTCTTCTAGACATCTGGTATATAATTCTTCAATTCTTCATGAAGTAAATCTAATGCTTTTTTGTGTCTTAGTTTTGCTACACCATAAGATAAATTCATTCTAGAAGCAACTTCTTTTAAATTGAGATCATTATAATAATGAAGTACTATTAAATCTTTTAATTCTTCTGGTAATTTCTTTAAGGCTTTTTCTAAATATTGCAGATCATCTTCACTAAATTCTTCATCATTTTCTTCTTCTAAATAATCATAATTATCTAATAGTTCATATTCTGTTTTATGAGATCTAAAATAATCAATTACTGTATTCTTGCATATATTATAAATCCATGTTGAAATAGAAGACTTTGATTCATTGTAAGTATCTAATTTGTTGTAGACCTTAATAAAAACATCTTCGCAAAGATCTTCTGCTTCTTGATAATTAGTAATTTTACTTCTTATATATGAAAGAACTTTTATACGATATTCTTCATAAATGTTTTCGAATAAAAGTTTGTCACTCATAGTTCTAAGTCCTTATTTGATGATGTTACATTCTTCCTATCTTCTTCAACATCTTTTTTACCACCAGCTACTAAAAGTAAGGAATTATCAGACATTTCAAAAGCTTCTTGATCTTCATACTTTTCCAAAGAATTTCTGATAAGACGATCAAGATCCTTATTTTTGTAGAAACGTTGGTAATCAAATAATTTTCTTAGTTTTCTTTCCATATTTCCTTACCTTTATATACGATAGTAGTTGCCTTGAGGGCAATTATTTATCTAATCTTTGTCTATCAACCAAGTCCGCAAAGAAGCCTTTTGCTTCAATTAGTTCATCATATGTACCATCTTCTATAATCTTACCATGGTCTAATACTAGTATGCGATCACAGTTTTTAATAGTAGATAATCTATGCGCTATTACAATTCTTGTGCATTTTAGCTCATCTAACGCATTAGATATTCTTTTTTGCGTCTTATTATCTAAAGCACTTGTAGCCTCATCAAAGATCAATATTTTAGGGTTAAAAGCTATTGCTCTAGCTATCATAATTCTTTGTTTTTGGCCTCCAGAAATGCCTCCTTGGCCCTCAGAAATTACTGTATTCATGCCCATAGGCATAGCCTTTATATCATCCGCAATACCGGCAATTTCTGCTGCTTTCCAAGCATCATCAAGACTTAATTCAGGTGCAGATATCACGATATTTGAATAAATATCTCCCATAAATAATGAACCATCTTGTGTAACTGTCCCTATTTTTCTTCTAAGGGATTGTAAATCAATACTGTTGATGTCTTTACCATCGTAGTAAATTGCCCCTTTTTCAGGCTTTTCAAAGCCTAACAATAACCTTACTAAAGTTGATTTACCACAGCCAGTCTTACCAACTATTGCTATATATTCACCTGCTTTAATATGTAAAGATAAATCATCAATTATATAAGGAGATGATTCTTCATATTTAAATGAAACATTATTTAGTTCAATATTTCCTGAAATACTACTTAATATTTCTTTATTTTCACTAATTTCAGGCACTTCTTTTAATATTGGTTCAGCCATTTCTAGTATTGGTTTAATACCAGAAAGATTTAAGACAATACTTGCGAAAGATGAAAAAGCACCCATCACCATACCATAAGAAGCATTAAACGCAAAGAAATCTGATTGTGATAAACCACTACTTACGGCTAAATAATATAAAACAATATTGCCAATTAAAGATATAGCTGACATAATTACACTATTTATCTTTAAAAACATTGGTGGATTATATGAATAAGATACAACTTTTGCGAATTGTGAATTCCATCTTGCGAAAGCTCTCTTTTCAGCTCCAGCAAGTTTTATCTTTTGAATACCTGAAACCATATCATAAGATAAACCAGATTCTTTTGCGGATAGTTCCATTTGTTGTTTAGAAATTCTAATTCTCAATAATGTTGAAACTAGATTAAGAACAACAGTAGAAAATATAATTACTAAAGATGGCACTAATAATACTCTTGCGAAAGAGAATATTTGACCAACATAAAGCAATGAAACTAAAGATGTAATTCCTGTAGAAAACAAACCATTAAGTAGTGCTGAACAAAGTGTATTTACACTGCTTGCTCTACTTGATAATTCACCTGAAGAATACTTTCTAAAGAAGTTTGCAGGTAGTGACATAATTCTCATCATTACTGCAGATTCAACTGATAGAGATGTTTTTGATTGAATTCTATTTAGAATCATTGATTTAAATATATTGATTATTTGCGAACTTAAATTAGTAAATACCATAAAAATCGCAAGTGATATCAATATTGAAACATTTTTACTTTTTAATACAGGACCTGTAAGTAATTGTGTTAGTTTTGGACTTATCATTCCAATTAAAGTCACTAGTAAACTTATGCCTACAAATAGTATTACATCACTAGTATCTACGCAATCTTTCATATATAAAAGTAAATCAGGTATATTTAATTGTTTTAGTGGTAGTGGATTATAAAAACATATTGCATCATCAGAAAAAATATCTGAGCTACTACTATTAACTTTTAGTATCGTATTTGTTTTAGGATCACGATATTTATATCCAGTAACCAAACCAGGAATTAAAGCATATACTTCATCATTATTCTTTCCAAATACCAACATTGGTCCAATGGCATCTTTATACCAATCTTTTTCTAGTTTTACACTTCGATACATAAAACCATAAGGTCTTAATACATAATCAAGTTGTTTATAAAAGTCAGTAAGATTTTCAGGTACTTCAATAGGTTTTTTATGATAGTATTTCAAAATATCATCAATTGCTTGTTTAGAAAAATAACGACTGTTATTAAGATTTCTAGCTTCATTATTACCTAATACTACAGAAACTAACTCCATAAAAGAGTCTTCATAGACTTCTTGATCAGATATTTTACGCTGTTTTATTTGCTGTTCAAACCAACCCATATTTTCCTCTATTCATTTGTGATTAATTCTGAGTATAATCCACCATCTTTATATAGTTGTTCATGCGTTCCTCTTTCAACAACTTTACCTTTATCTAAAACGATTATTTCATCACAATCTCTTATTGTTGAAAGTCTATGTGCTATAACAATACAAGTTATGCCTCTGGCCTTGATTGCTTCTACTACAGCTTGTTCAGTTTTGGCATCTAGGGCACTAGTTGCTTCATCTAAAATGATAATTGATGGATCTTGTGCTAGAGCTCTTGCAATTTCCATTCTTTGTCTTTGACCACCAGAAAAATCTTTACCACCTTCTGTAAGTTTATATTGGTAGCCACCTTTTCTAGCTATGATATCTTCATGAATTTGTGCGTCTCTACAAGCTAGAATCATTTCAAAATCTTCGATTGTGTTATCCCACATCTTTATATTGTTTTCAATTGTATCTTCAAAAATAATAACATCTTGATCAACTACAGCCAAAGAACCTGTAAAGATACTTCTATCTATTTCTTCCCTTTTCTTACCATCGAAAGTTATCTCACCACTCCAAGGTCGATGGAGTCCCGAAATTAGTTTAGCAAGCGTTGATTTACCACATCCAGAACTTCCCACAAACGCGACTCTTTGACCAGTTTTTACTGACATTGAAAAATTCTCAATTAATGGCTCAGCTAAAGGAGAATAGCCAAAAGTGACATTCTTCATTTCGATATTTCCTTTTAGCTTGTTGTAATCAATATTTTCATCTATTGGACTATCTATAACATAAGGATCATCTGGATAATTCATGACATCCTCAATTCTTTCCATGTCTGTACGCATTTCTTGAATAGTTTGTCCCGCATTTACTAACGTCATAGCTGGAGACATAAATGAAGACAACAAACCTTGGAAAGTCATAGTTGAACCCAGAGTAAAATTAGATGTCATTGTTAAATAAACACCGATAAATAAAACACTATAGGTTGCTAAAGTTGAGAAAAACATTGGTATCATTCCAATGTAAATATTCATTTTAGAAAAATTCACATTTTGATAATTAACTGATGCTTGATATCCAGACCATTTTTGGAAGAAACCATTTTCAGCACCAGAAGCTTTAATTGTTTCAATCATGCTTATTCCATTGAGTGTAGTTGAACTTAGTTTTCCTACATCTCTCATTTGCACTCTAGTTAAATCAACTCTTTTTTTAGAAATATAGTTTGATACGAATAGATTTAATACGATAGTACCAATACCAATTAACGTTAATAGTAAAGAATATCTAATCATTACAAACAAATAGAAAAACATCATAATACCATTTAGTAACAATGGTGCTAAAGTATTAACCAAAGTTGAAGCAATACTTGCGTTTGTTGATTGTCTTTGTAAAATATCTCCTACCATTCTCTGTGAAAAGAATTCTGAAGGCATTTTTAAAACTTTCCACATATATGAGGTAGAACCAATAATTGCTAATTTACCATTTATCTTTAAAGAATAGATTGTTGAAATCCACTGAACTAGCAATTGAATAATAGCTATTACACTAAGTATCACAATATAAGGTATCAACCATTCAACATTTTCTCTGGTTAATAATCTATCCATGAACACTTGTGACATTATTGGATTAATAATTGAAAACAAATAAGAAATAATTGTTGTAATAGCTACAAATATTACAGCAGTTCTTGCACCAACTAATCTATTCTTCGCAAATTCTAAAACACTCTTTCTTTTGCCACCAGGAACAAAAGCATCTGATGGTTCAATGAATAAACAAATACCTGTAAAAGATTCATCAAATTCTTTTTCACTTACTTTTACTAGACCTCTTGCAGGATCATTGATATAAACTTTATCACCTTTAAATCCATTTAAAACAACAAAGTGATTAAAATTCCAATGTATTATACAAGGAAATAAACCTTCTTTTTTTAAAGATTCAGGCTCAAAGCGATATCCTTTAGCTTCAAAACCATAACTTCTTGCAGCAATTAAAATATTTTTTGCGTTTGATCCATCTCTAGAAACACCACAATCAACTCTGACCTGTTCTAAAGGTACCCACTTATCATAGTAGGCCATAACCATAGTTAAACAAGCAGCTCCACATTCTAGAGCTTCCATTTGTATAACTACTGGGACTTTAGCAACGCCCTTGTTAATTGGTTTTTTTATTTTATTCATATTTTATCTAAATAAAAAACTAATTGGTTTAATTCTTTCTATAATCACATTTGCATTATATTTTCCATTATCAACATTGATAATTGCTTTACAAATAGCTCGACCATATTCATCAATACTAACTTCACTAATTGTTCCTTCTACATCATCAATTTGTATAATCATTCCTTCTGATACTTTGTTTGCATCTTGACCATTAACAATTATTGAAGCTTCAGAATTATTAACTTGAACAACACAATCAACTTTAGTTTCTAAAGTATCAACACTTGCCCAAATTATTAATCCCAACAATAAGACAACTATTCCAAGTAATGCTAACCAAGTACTTGGATTAGTAACACGTAAGTATTTACTTAATTCTTCTGGAGAAGAAATTCTTTTAATGCTTTTTTCTCTAAAAAGTTGTTTTTCCATAAAAACCTCTTAAGTGATTATATTTTACCTATAAATATATTATAAAATAAAGATAGAAACTATGAAAAATATTCTAATACTACATACAGGTGGAACCATCGGCATGACTTTAAGTAAAGATGGTTATAAACCAGATGGAAAATACTTTAAACAAGCCATATATCACATGGATTCTTTGAAGGCACATAATATGCCTAAATGGGATTATATGGAGACAAAACCATTATTAGATTCTAGTAAGATGTCAGTAAAAGAATGGAATTGTATTGGTAGAATAATTGCAGACAACAAGAATAAATATGATGGTTTTGTAATACTTCATGGCACTGATACGATGTCTTATAGCGCATCTGCTTTGTCTTTTATGTTGAAAGGACTTAATAAACCTGTAATACTTACTGGATCACAAATTCCCCTTTGTGAAACTAGAAGTGATGGAAGAGATAATCTAATAACTTCGATGCTTATAGCAGCAAATAGCAACATTAAAGAAGTATGTATCTATTTTGGTGGCTTATTAATAAGAGGTAATAGATCTACTAAATATTCGGCAGATCATATGCAAGCATTTGCTTCACCAAATTATCCATTTTTAGCTACTGCAGGTATCTCTATTCAATATAATGAAAAAGCATTTTTAAAAAATAATAATTCTTTTAAGTTTCAAGAATTTAAAGAAGTACCAATCGGTATAATCAGTGTCTTTCCTGGTTTTAAATTTGAACTATTTGAATCAATAATAACTGAAAAACTAAAAGGAATTGTTATAGAAACATTTGGTTCTGGTAATATTCCAAACGAAGAAAAAGAATTGTTGCCTATACTTAAAAAAGCTAAAGAGAATAACGTGGTGATCGTGGTATGTTCACAATGTCCACAAGCAACAGTAGATATGTCGGTATATGAAACAGGACAAACTTTAAAAAAAGCTGGAGCTGTTTCAGGTAAAGATTTAACAACTGAAGCTGCAGTCACAAAACTTTATTATTTGTTTAGTAAATACACAGATATTAATATAATAAAACAGTATATGGAAAAAAATATCTGTGGTGAACTAACTTAGTTCATAGCATTAATCTTCTAATTGGATTAATGGTTTATTATAATCTTCTTTATTCTTTGTTTTTCTAAAGAATCTTATTATTAAGAAGATTGTTACAAGTTCAATAAATGCAAGAGTTATTGGAATAAATACAAGATTATCATTTAATTCAAATAATTCAGGTGTTAAAGAAAAATCATATAAGCCATGTATGAAAAAAGGTATTAAGAAAGCTATTATTCCATAATGGTTTTTGCCTGTTAATAATTTCTTTGCATAAAAATATCCCATAATGAATCCATATTCTGCATGACCTATCGTAATACCTCTTACCAGCATTGTAATAGGATCTGATCCAAATGCATAAATAATATCTTCAACTAAACCAAAGGTAGCACCTATGATAATCATATATGCCACAACATCTCTAAAAGTATAAGGATTTACTTTTTTCTTTAATAAATCTTTAAACAATAAAAACTTAACTAATTCTTCAGAAAAAGCTAAGACAATAAAATCATGCAAAGCCTCATACACATGAATATTGAAATCTTTTAAAACAGTATTATTCAATAAATGATTTAATATAGTAAAAACTGCAGAAGCTCCCATAATAGGTAGAACGCTAATTAATCCCTTTTTTAAAGCTAAATTACAACTTTGTTTATAGAGTGAATCACTCTTTTTTAAATTTGTTAACCACAAAACAATTATTATTGATGGTATCAAACTTGCAAGAAGAGCAATTATTATCATTATCAATACCCCCTAATTAGTAAGCGATATACTATTGAAACCTAAGTTTATTAGAAAAAATCTAATTATGAACTCAAAAATCTTTCAAAAGCATCTTTAACTTCTTGAATATCATAAACAATGATTTCATCAAAAGAATTAGATTTAAGAAGATAACGCACAAATAGCGCACCTAAATAATAGCCTGTATCACCATAACCATGAAAGCTAACCCAATCACCAAAATATCGTTGATTATCTTCTGTCATACTGTTTAAATCAGACTTAAATGATTCTTTAATTAATTCTACATGTTCATCACACCACTTTTTCCAACCGTTTTTATCTTGATGAAAGTATTCAGGATTTGAGGCTATTTCTTGTTCGAAAACCATTGCGATACCTTCTGTAAAAAGTTGCCACAAAAAGTTATCTTTATTAGATTTAAATCTTCTATGAAGAACACCATATTGATTTTGATAAACATGTCCTAATTCATGAACAACTAAACCAAACATGGAATTGTCATCACTCCAATCTAATTCCATTATTTTTTCAATACCAAAAAGTACAATAGGTTTATTGTTTATAGTTGTTACCCAACCAGCACCATTACATAAGCCAAGATATAGAATTAGATCTACATCCACAGTTTTTTTAAATACACTAATTATTCTTTCATCTAAATGTGCAGTGACATTACAAAAAGATTCTATTGTTTTATTTCGTTTATTATCATCTTGAATTACATTGTTTAGTACTGGTAAAAAATCATTTTCCCATGAGAAACCAGCATCAATAGTTTCTTGCATATCATTTAAACACAATTCTTTTACACCGGGTATTGAAGCATCCATGTATGATTTCCATTTTTCAATATTAAAACTATCTAAATCAAATGAATCAAGCATTTCAACAGATAAGTTAATAATATTCATACAATCACCCAAGTAGTTCTAATTGTTTTTCTACAAATTCATCCCACTTTTTTATCCATGAGTTCATTAAACGATCTATTTCTTTTTGCGATAGACCACTATAAGTTATTGAATTGCGACATATAGATTTGATATCAGCTAAACTTAAATCCCAACACAAAATTGCTGTATAAAAATCATCAACCAATGGCGCTTTAGCAATAAATAAACCATCATCCGAACACAAAACAATTGGTATACCATTGATGAGATATTGCAAAGCAGGATGAAGTCTCAAATCTTTTACATAACCTAATCTATAATTACTCATCAAACATACTTCGATTGCGATATTTTTTTCTTTATACTTTTTCATTAAATCAGGAAAACGATATAGATTCATCGCATGACCTACTCTATACGAATTTAATAAATAAGCATCAACTACACTGTTGTTATCAGTTCTTAAACTTTCTCCACAATGTAAGAATAATCTAAGTCCACTATTAACAACTTCATCAGACATTAAAAACTGTGCATAATCACTTAATGGCCTACTATTATCTTCCTCATTTGCTAGATCTAAACCAATAATAAACTCTTCGGGATTATCTGGATCAAATTCATCTTTAATTGTTTTAGATAATTTGATGAACGATGAAAGAGTTTTGCATGCAGAATCTATTGTGTTGTTATTGTTTTTACCACTACAACCAATTATTCTTACTAGAAAATCATGATGATCTTTTCTAACTCTATAGTAGGCTTCACGAATTGTCCTAATACGAATAGTATTGAATAAATCATCTTCTATACCCCAGTCTCTAATTTCCAAAAGCTGAATACCTTTTTCATAGCAACTTCTAAAACCTTCTTCCCAGATTTTTTCCATAATGCTTACATCGTTATAAAAATCATCTGTAGCATAAAAAAGATTCTCCAATTTTTTCCAATAATTATCTATTTTTTCAGAATCATTAATCACCAATAATTCATTTAATTCACTATCACTTATAAGCCCAGTTTCAAGTGCTTGTTTAACACTTAATGCATCACTAGGTAAATCTGCACTATATTCTGTATAAAGTTTGCCATAGGTATTTTCGTTTAAACTGATGAATGCATTATTTTTGATGATATCCAAAAATCTATCATATGAAATCATCGTATGATCATGCGTGTGAAGATCTCCACCTTTAGGCATATCGTGGCAGAATCTATATAGTTCTTTATGAATATCTTCTTTATCGTTCCATTCGATAACTCCATATGGATTATTATCAAAATATAAAACATCTGCCTGTTTTTTCATATCTGAAAGATATTTGTCCAGGATTTTCTCCTTATCACTCAACTGTTCACTTTGAGGTTTCTCAGGTAAATAAGATGCTTTTAATTTCTGGTATTCAGTATTCATACTTCTAATTTTCATCATAATAAAATTATAACAAACATGCAAAAACCCTAATGATTTTCATTTTTCCTCCGGCAATCAATACCGGTGAACCCGATGCAGGTAAGCAGCATCAGTGATAAAGAAAAGTTGGTTATATGAATATCAATTATTTCTGGCAGAATAGCCAAATTTGGATTGACTGTACTAATCCACCTACAAATCTCAAAGCTAAGTCACAAATACAAAAGAACGTGGCCACAACCAGCCACATTCTATCTCAAAGATAGGTCCACATCCCCTAGATATCTCAAAGAGCCATAAAAAAAATGCATCTTTAGGTGCATTTTTACATAATCATTAAACTAATCCTTTTCGATACTCAAGTGGAGTGCAGCCAAATTCTCTTAAGAATAATCTAGAGTAATAACTCTGTTCATTAAAGCCACAATCATAGGCTATCTGGGATATATTTTTATCAGAGTTTCTTAACTGTTCTCTGCTTTTTTCTAAGCGATAGTTATTAAGATAACTGATAGGTGATTGATCTGTATATTGTTTAAACAGTTTTGAACACTGGCTTCTAGAAATACTTACAGTGTTTGCGATATCATCTAAACTTATATCGTTCTGGTAATTGTTTTCAATGTATTCCAGCATTGTCTTCTGCAGTGAATCATTAATGGAAGGCTTCTTTATTTTTTTATCTCTATTTAGATATCCTACATATATCTGTTTAAGTATCTGATGAACCAAAGATATGACTTCAAGTTCATAACCATTGTCTTTTTCTTTTAAAGTCTTTTCTAAATCATTTATCAGTTTTTCGATTACTGATGCACTTGAATCATCTCCCACAAATCTTAAATGTCCAAATGTTTTATCTTCAAACATTTCCTTCAGACAGTTTTCATATACTACATTATTCTGAGTTATCAGGTTATTGCCAATAATCAGAACAGTCTGATTAGAACCATCAGGATCACATTCTATTAAATGATGAAGCTGTTTCTGATTGATAAAGCAGATATCTCCCTTCTGTAAAGAAAAGATATCATTACCTGTATTACACATCAGTTTACCTTTTTTAACACATATAAGTTCGACATCGTTATGCTGATGAGCTTGGGCATTATGATAATCATGATTCTTGATACATTCATCATTTATATATATAGGTAATTGACTGTTATTGTAGATAGTTTCTTCCATAGTTCACCTCTGATAGTATTATTGTACAATATTGTATTAAAAAATAGGTATAATACATCATTAAATAAGTTAATTGTGTAAAATTGTACTAAAAATATAGAAGATTATTCTATTAAAACATATTTATCAAATATAAGATTAAGATATACAAGGAGAAAAATTATGTCATTAATTAACAAAGAATTAAATGAATTTAAGCTACAGGCTTATCAAAACGAAGAGTTTAAAACTGTTACAAAGGAAGATTTAAAGGGTAAATGGTCTGTTTTGTTCTTTTATCCTGCTGATTTTACTTTTGTATGTCCTACTGAATTAGAAGATTTACAGAACAATTATGCTAAGTTTAAAGCTGCAGGATGTGAAATATATTCTGTATCTACTGATACTCATTTCACTCATAAGGCATGGCATGATAATTCTGATAGAATTTCTAAATTAGAATATCCAATGCTTGCGGACCCAACTCATGCATTATCAAGAGACCTAGAAGTACTTATTGAAGAAGATGGTCTTGCAGAAAGAGGAACATTTATCATCAATCCTGAATGCAAAGTAGTTGCCTATGAAGTTAACTCAGGTAATGTTGGTAGAAATGCTGATGAACTATTAAGAAAATTACAAGCATGTCAGTTTGTTGCTGAACATGGTGATCAGGTTTGTCCAGCAAAATGGCAGCCAGGTGCTGAAACATTAAAACCTAGTTTAGATTTAGTTGGAGAACTATAAGATGGCTGAGGTTTTAAATAACCTCTATGATGTAGTAATTGTCGGTGGTGGACCAGCTGGTCTTACTGCCGGCATTTATTTAGCACGAGCATGTTATAGAGTGTTGATAATTGAAAAGGAAAAGTTTGGTGGTCAGATAACAATCACTTCTGAAGTTGTCAATTATCCTGGTGTTGAAAAGACAAGTGGCAGTGAGCTGACTAACCATATGCGTAAACAGGCAGAAAACTTTGGTGCTGAGTTTTTACTTGCGGAAGTTAAGGATATTGATAATTCAGGTGATATCAAGAAAGTTATCACCAGTAAGGGAACTTTTGATTGCTTTGGTATTATTATCGCAACTGGCGCTCATCCAAGAATGATTGGTTTCAAAGGTGAAAGTGAATTTAAGGGGCATGGCGTTGCGTATTGTGCAACCTGTGATGGTGAATTCTTTACTGGTAAGGAAGTATTTGTAATAGGTGGAGGATTTGCAGCAGCAGAGGAAAGTGTTTTCTTAACCAAGTATGCAAAACATGTGACAGTGTTAGTCAGAGAAGATGATTTTACCTGTGCTAAAGCCACAGCTGAGGAAACTAAGAATCATGAAAAGATAACAGTTCTATATAATACAGAAGTTGAGGAAGTAAGTGGTGATTCAGTACTCAGAGAAATAAGATATAGAAACAATAAGACTAATGAAGTTACTACATATACTGCACAAGATAACGATACATTTGGTGTGTTTGTTTTTGCTGGATATGAACCAAGCACAGACTTTGTATCTAAATATGTTGAACTTGATCCACATGGGTATGTCATCACTGATAAACAACAGAAAACAAATGTTGATGGAATATATGCTGCAGGTGATGTATGTATCAAGAATCTAAGACAGGTAGTTACAGCAGTTGGTGAAGCAGCATTGGCTGCTACTGAACTAGAAAAGTATTGTACAGCTGTTTCTAAGAAACTAAATGTAATGCCTGATAGAGATTTAAAGAAAGCTGATAATGATAATAAAGAAGATACTGATAATAGTGAAAGCAGTAATGAACTATTTAATTCTGAAATTATTAATCAGTTAAATACAGTGTTCTCTAAAATGGAAAATCCATTAATACTCAAACTATATCTAGATGATAGGCCAGTATCTTTAGAACTTAAAGAGTACATGAATAAGATGGCTGAAATGACTGATAAGATTTCTGTACAGATTGATAGTGGTGATGAAATAGAAAAACCATGTGTAAGAGTCTGTGATAAAGATGGTAACAGATTAGGTCTATCGTTCCATGGTGTACCTGGTGGTCATGAATTCACATCATTTGTATTAGGTCTGTATAATGCTTCTGGTCCAGGACAAAAGATCGCGGATGAAACTAAAGAGAGAATCAATAGAATTAATAAGAATATTGAAATGAAGACCTTGGTTTCACTGACATGCACAATGTGTCCTGAACTTGTTACAGCTGCGCAACGTATTGCATCATTAAATGATAAGGTTAACGTTGATGTATATGATATAAATCATTTTGGAGAATTAAAAGATAAGTATAATGTAATGTCTGTTCCTTGTTTTGTGATAAATGAGGATAAGGTTATGTTTGGTAAAAAGAATATTGATGAGTTATTAGATATAATTGAAGAATTATAAGAATAAGGGCTGTTATATAAACGATAATTTGAGATAACTCGTGTCTTCTCATTGAACATCTTTGAGATATTGTGTGTCCAAATTATGATGAAAGAGTATCGTTTACGATACTCTTTTTGTATGGTTTGGATATTATTTATTCAATACTGAACTTTTTCGTTGTAAGTAAATTATACTATATCGTTTCTGATTATGATATTGCTATTACGAGATACTTATATTATTTTTATTGTTCTTTTTGTTTTATTTAGATTTAATTATTTTTCCAAGATATATGCGTCATACATTATATTTTCAAGTGTGTTATCTTTTTCATTAATTTCGAAACTTAGAAATTCAAATATAATAGTTTGATTATCTGATAACTGATACTTTAATACAGATTCACTTTGATCATCAACACCTTCTTCTAAACTCATGAAATAATCAGTTAAATCATATCCTTCACATTCAGTAGTGTTGCCATGCATCTTTTTCATTGTTTTATATTGAGAAATATCTAGTCCTTCATAAAAGAATCTATCAGAATAATAATCAAAATATCTAGTACTTATAAAACTATCTTCTATTTCATCTTCTTCAATTATTTCTTCTTCAACATATTCATCGATCCAAGAACTAGGATACGCGCCTCTTAGGATATAAGCGAGCTCAGAATTTTCAAACTCTCTGTAGAATTCGCTTTTATTTCCAGCACTGTAATATAGATAATCGGCTGCAGCTTTCGCATTTTCATAATCTTCAGTTTCTGGTATTATACCCTGAATTATTTTTCCATCTTTATATGCGCCTGATCTTACAAGAGCTTTAAGTAATCTGTTTTCTTGATTTCGATTTGGTACATCAAAAATGTTTAGTGGTGTGCACGAAAACAACATAGATACTAATGCCATAAATAAGAAAGCATATTTTATAGGAAGTTTTAGTATTGATATTGCCATAAAACCAATAGCAATTAATACAAGAATAATCGACATAAAACGTGCAGTAGTTAGACCATAGGCAGAAACACGTATACCAATCGCGATTAATTGTATAGCTAATACAGGTACTAGCAATAATGCGCCATGTTTCTTAAATAATGTTTGTGCTTCACCATCTTGTTCATCAACAGATAGATAGAAAAAGACATAAAACAACAACGCAAAACAACCAAACCAGTTAAGTTTTCCTACTGGCATTGTCCAGGTAACTATAATCTTTAGAATGTATAAATATAGGATAGCTATTAATAATAGGTAAATATAGAATAATGCTTTATGAATGATAGAACGATATATATCAGGTACGATAACTGTTTCATCTTTCTTTGGTATATAAGAAATAAATAATACATAATCTGATAAGAATAGAATTAGTATTGCTAGGATTGAAATTAGTTTAAATACATCATTAAAACTGAATATTAAAAAATTAAAAGCTAGTAATACTACTAAGAATCCTGAATAGACAACAGAAGAAAATAATGAAGTAATAAAATATGTTTTTATTAGATAACTGAATATATATTTGTTTTCTTTGTTTTTGTATAGGATATAGAATATTAAGCTTATAGTAGCTATACATATACCAGCTAATCCAGTATTTACATAAATATTATCGAAGTAACTAAGTACTACATATGATAGGAAAGTTGTTACTAATCCAATAATTAAGGATAATATTCTAATCTTATGAACATCATATTCATAGGCAAGTTCAAATAAGAAAGTTATTAGTGTTGAGGCAACAAAAGCGAATAATAGATTAGTATCATTTTCTGATGCCAATATGAAATAAATACTTATTAAAGATATAGCACTAAGAAATATAGTAGTAAAAGGAAAACGATAGATAGTATCGTATAATCTTGCTTTTGCGTCTTTAAATTGATCAATAATTTTCATAAGCCCTTAAAAACACACAATTTACATTTTAGCATTTTTTCACTATGTAATTTAAAAAAACAGCCTTAGCTGTTTTGGTAATGTGGACTTTCGTGGATTTACCCATACAGCTTGAACTACTGTGTGGGTGTTTTTATATATACAGGTTGTATTATCGTGTTGGTTAATTTTTTTATAGAAAATGAAGGAACAAATTAGATCTTATAAATAAAGAACTTACTAGGCTTTCAAAAGCTATTTTAATTGCCTCAAGTGTTAAGGAATAAGAGTTTGTATTAAGATAGTATTATGTTTTAGCTTATATTTGTTTAAGAATGGTTATATATGAATCATTAAATCAATTATCTGATTGATAAGTTGTTTATTACAATATGAAAAGACGACTGGAAACTCAAAGTTTTAGTCGTCTTTCTTATTGTTTTGTTTTAGTAATGTTTACCCACACTGTAGTACAAGGGTTTACCCCCATGGAAGTACAACCTGTGTACCCCTAAAAACCCACACGGAAGTTCACATTACCTATATATCTTTTGCATCTCTTTGAATTATATAAAAAGAATATAGAAGAACCACCATTTTGAGTTTGGCGTTTACAAACTAAAAGTTTTCATTTAGTAGATTCATGAATTCACTATGAGATAATGTAACCTTTTTTCCTAGTTTTGGATCATAAAGTGTATAAAGATTGTCAAATTCATTCGGCATTTTTAAATTCATATTCTTATAATTAAGACTATATAACTTATCTAATATAAAATTATATGCTTTCCATAATTCAGCTGGATCAAGCCTTTGTCCGTCTGCAGGAAGACTAATATGTACTGAGCCATGGTCATTACACCACTGCATGATTTCTAAACACTCATCTCTAGTTCCACCAACAATATTTTCTAATTCGTCATCGCTTATCATTTTATTCATACTCATTAACACCTTTCATTATCCTTTACATTTATTTATACGAATTAATTATTCCTTATGTCAATTATTCTTTAGTATCAAATATCAATAATTTGAGACAGAAGTTAAAGAGAATTTTTCTTTTGTGATTGGTATCAATAGAAAACATTATGTATTAATAATTCTTTTAAAAATGACGCATATATGAATATGTGTCATCATTAAATGCTGGCATTAACAATACATTAATCGGTATTGAACACAGTAGTGCATTTATACCATCTATATCAAGAGGATCTAGGAATTAAATGTAATGCAGTAATAGATGGTTATACCAATTTTTTTCTTAAACAGATTTGGTGATACATTAAATTATGGATTATTAAATAAAGCATTAAAACGTATTGTCCGAGATTGCAACGCTGAAATGATGGCAACTAGCAAGCAAAAGAATTCTTTATTGCTTCCAAGAATACATAACCATATATTGTGACATAGTTTTTGCACAAACTTAATTTCTGAAGGTATTAGCCCAAGATATGTAGCAATGCTTGCTGGAGATATTGTTGAAACTATTATGGCTAGTTATGTCGGTGCCTCAAAAACTGACGAAGAAAAAGTTGTTGAATTATTGAATAAAGACACTTTTTAGTAAAAACTGGCACAAAAAAATAAAGGTATAAGAAAAAGCCCTTATTATAGGGCTTTAAGTAAACACTGGTGTCAACTACAGGAATTAATTATATTCATTCGCATAATGTCAAATATGGTTAGATAGCGTTACTATATGATATTTCAATCGCAATAAAACATATAAAACTGAAATAATTTGTCAAAAATTTGTCAAAAAGCATTTTTTATTATTTCCATTCAAGTTTTTTAATTGGCTTTATAAAATCCTTTATTAGAGTTCTTCTGTTTCCGAAAACTAATTCTTCTGAGCGAGTAAGAGAATTGCTGTTTGCTCGAATTTCTAATAGTTTTAATGTACAAATCATATCAGCAACTTGAGATAAACGATAGTTTTTTGAAATGCCAGTCTCGTCTCATGAAATGATAATTCAGTAGCAAACACGGTATTTAAAATATTATTAATCTCTTTTTGCCCATTATCATAGTAGAAAATCAATTTATCAAAGTCACTGATTTCATTATATTTATCCTTCAAGAAAAAAGATAATTCTTTGGCTATTCGTGCACGCAATTCAAATGTATTGGTAAACTCCTTTTTATCGAAATAAAACTGTTTGAATCTGATATTACTTCTTATCGCAAAATGATATATTTTCTGAAATATTGTTTTTCTTTCCATCGGAGACAAATATCCATATTCTCCTCTTCTCATTATTAATGGTTCAGTATGAACTACATGATTCTCATATCCAAGTTTAGATAGTTCATATTCTAATCTATCAATCTGTTTTTTAATGTTAAAATTTTGATCGTGGAAGACAATGGTAATAATATAATACGGTGAAGATTTTTTATTTATTCCAAAATCACCACTCTCATCAACAAAAACGCTTAAACTTTTCATTAGATAATAAAAGCGAAGAGTATCCTTCGCCAATTCGGTCGGACCCGGGTCTAAAGACCAGCCCGCTTACATTAATATAATACCACAATATACCACTAAATGAACAAAGATGATAATTTGTGTTCGTGTAAACTAGAAAGATTGACTAATTTAACATTTTTAGAAACATACTTATGGCATCTATCCCATTGCCTAATAAACTAACAATAAAATGTGCTGTCATAGGAACATATATATCCTTTGTTTTTATATAGGAAATTGTTAAAGGAACAGCCCATATCATTCCTAGAAATATCCCCCATATCGACAAGTAATGCTCTGCGGAAAAAAGAAGCATACTTATTAAAGATGTTATAAATACCGAGTCCTTTTTTAAAGAAATCATATTTTTTCTGAAAACGATTTCTTCAGTGATAGCAGGCAATAATATGGTAGATAATACAAAACAAATTAAGTCAAACCAGTTATTTACAGTAAGTTTAATTGCACCAGTATTAAAATCACCACAACTGTTTTCTAATAATGTGCTTATAATTACAGCCATAATAAAACCAAAAATGGTTAATGATGTTTTCTTCCAAAAATCTTTTCCACTTTTTATCTTTGTAATCCATGCATTTAAACTATAATCTTTTTTATAGATGATGTAACCAAATAAAAGCAAATAAAACAAAGTATTTACGTAAATGTGAACGTGACTTGGTAAATATAAAAAAGAGATAATTAATGCTATTTCCGCTATGATTGGAAAAACGTTTTTTCTTAGAAAATCTTTAATTTTGAAATTCATATCAATCCTTCATAATTATAATACATAGTATCCACCCCTAAACTATCTAGAGGTTTTATTTAACAAAAGAATTATTCATTAGATTTGAATAAGTTTTTTATTATTAGAGCTTTATCTTCTTTAGCATCTTTATGATACTGTTTAAAGTATTGATTGTTTCTTCATAACTAAAATCATCCATTAACAGCGTGGCCGTTCTATTTTCATAATCTAGTCTATACACATTGGATTCAATAATTTCATTTAGTAATGCGCTTATAGATTTATCTGATCTAGCCGATATACAAATACTAATATTACTTCTATCTTCTTTAACTTTTTTAAAAAGGTCATAGAAATAATCATTAAACTTAATAAGCGGATATATTTTGTGCAAATCATATAAGTGTCTAGAATGTTCGTTTATATTATCAGATAAGTAATAATCACATATCGCAAATAATTTGTCGATGAAAGTTCTAGTATAGCTCTGTATTGTGACTTCAAAAGGATTTAATTCATACTGCTGGATTATGGTGTTTTGTTTTATGCTTTCCAGATATTCTGAAACTAATGATTGAATATGTACTTTTTCTACAGGATAAGATTCTTCCTGGAAAGCCATTTCAACCATTACATCTGGTTTTAAAACGGTTGATGATGAAAATGATTTAGGATACTCAATTTCATATCTATTAAAGTCTCTATTACTTCTAGTCTTATCAAAATTAGATATTGTTAAACCACAAGACTCTACTACTTCTTTCAAATCATATTTAATTTCTTTTCTTTTTCTTCTATTTAATCTAGAGTGGTCTAGATAGTTTATATCAATATCTTCAGAAAAACGATTTATAAGATGATAACCTTTAGAAAGAGATGTGCCACCTTTAAATACATAATTCTTATCACTTTTAAATAGTTCTTTTAAAATCAATGTGACATAATAATCTTTTTCAATAATATCTCTAGCGATACCAGTCTGATTTGAGACTTCATCAATAATGTCTAGAAAGGTTTTATTGTCTAAATGTAAGTTCATCATATACTTTAGTTCTCCTGAATATTCTTCTTATTTTCATTGGTAATAACTTTTCTATTTCAATCAGTTTGTTGTAATCAAGTTTATTGTTATCAAAGAAGTTAATTATATTGTTTTTGTTTTCTTCAATTACATTTGGATCAGCATATCTGAAAATATCAAAAAATTGTAGATAGAGATAATTATCATTATTGATTTCTATTGCTGATTTTCTTACAATAACATTTCTTTTTCCAATCTTAACTTTTCTTTTTCTGGTAGCTTCATTATTGGTGGTTATTTCTGGAATATTAGGAACCTGACTGCTTAGACCTATAGTATTTAATAAACTCATTCCAGAATAATATCCAAATACTTTATTGTTATCAGATATATATTTTCTTTCTATGATGCTTTCAAAAGAAATTGTTGAATAACCTAATACTGTTTTTTTAGGAATATAATATATTCCCTGCGAATATCTTTTTATATCTCCTGTTTTAACATAATTGGATAATAATGTTTTTGCAGTATCGTAATTTGTATCCTCATTAACAAAATCCTCTATGAAAAGAGGTTTATTAATTAATGAGGAATTGAATATAGTTTGTAGTACTGTCATAATTACTCCAAAATCATCATATCATTAATGTATATTTTTGTAAATATATATGTATATTTATATAAATTATGATATTTTTTCATTGTTTTTATCAAAACAAAAAACCATGTTTCCATGGTTTTCTAATAAGTCTGGTGCGAGGTACCTAGTTCTAAAGAACCTTTCGCCTGTTTTCTCAATTAAAAGAGTTTACACTATCATAATAACAAATCTTTTTATTTTTGCAACGCTATTATGTAAAACTTCTTATACAACAATAGTAAGTGCACTAATCAAAATATGATACTCAGTTCCAGCAACAGCACTCAGTTAACCTTTTCTTTGTATGTTTGTTATTAATTATCTTTTATTCTTTTCTTTTGTCTTGTCTTTTAATTTAGTCCTTTCTTTTTTAGAATTGTTTTGCTATCAATTATTATCTTCTAGATAAGAAATTCATAATAAGTGTAATCATTGTTTCTTTTTCTTCTGGTCTTGATTCTGCAACCATTAACGTAATCGCAACTAAAGCACTATTAGATATAATTTGTTTTCCATCTTTTACTAAAGCATTGTTCTTATTTAAGAATTCAAGAAATATTGTTGCACCTATTCTCTTACATCCATCTGCAAATGGATGATCTTTTATTAGGAAGTAAAGTAGATTGGCTGCTTTTTCCTCAATTGAAGGATATACCTCTACTCCAAAAACATTTTGATAGACTGCAGCCAAAATTCCTTCTAATTTACCATTTTCTTTTTCTACACCAAATACATCAGAATTAAAAGCCATAGAATCAATTAAATCTCTACATTCGTCATAGCTTAATCTATATATTGTATCGGTTCCTTCCGGTCTGTTTAAACTTTGATGATCATAATCATCAAGAAGTGTCAAAGCTTCCGTATAGTTTCTAACTACTTCATACACTTCATCTTGTGGTGTTTCTGTAAGAGAAGATATCATTCGGCTTTGAATATCAATGGTTTTATTCAATGCTTCCAGGCGTTTCTCATTTATAGCATAGCCTTTCAACATATAATCCTTCAAAATAGAATTGGCCCATTTTCTAAACACCACGCCTCTTTTAGAATTGACTTTATAGCCAACCGAGATAATCATATCAAGATTATATATCTTAGGCTTTCTACCACCTGTACTTTTATCGGAAAAACCGATAGAAGTTTCATCAAGCTCTCCTGATTCTAAAATATTATTGATATGTTCACTTAAGGTTGCTTGTTTCACATCAAAAAGTTCTCCCATTTGTTTCTGCGTCAACCACACAGTTTCTTGATTTGGAGATATTTGAACCTCAATATTCAAGTCACCATCGTTAAATAATACTATTTCATTTTTCATAATTCTTTGTGAATATATTATATAATCTTTGATTAATGTTTGTAGTAAAAATATTTTCAGCTCAATGTGATAAATTTGAATTTACCGAATTATAACCCGAAAAAGAGTTCTGCGTTAACATGACCGATCCGGTGCATCTCTTCTTCTGTAAAGTCCATCTGATCCAAAATATCCAGGTAACGATCTATTATATGTGCCGGTTCAACACTTCTGCTGCAGGGCCAGTCCGTACCAAAGAGCAGTCTGTCAACCCCAAACTTTCTTAGAATAATATTTGAGTCTTTAATTCCGTATCGGTCAACAAGATCAGGAAGAATGGCTGAAATGTCAAATTGAGCATCCAAACTGACGGCATCTTCCCACTGGAATCCTCCGAGATGGCATACAACGACTTTCAGCCCGGGATGCCTCTTCATCCAATGTTCAATTCTTTTCGGAGCGCAATAGTCATTCCTGTCTTGTTCGCCTGAACTGGAAGGATATGAATGAACCGCTATAGGATAATCAGTATTTACTGCAAGATCCGCTATAATGTCATTATATTCGTCATCGATATTCATCCCGCTGTTGTTAGGGTGGAGCTTGATACCACAGAATTCAGAATGTGCAAGTACTTTCTGTATCTGCTCACATGTGTTTTCCGGTGTGTTCCTTATATCCACGTCAGCAAAGCAACTGAAACGGTCATCTTCTTCACAAATACTAAGCAGGTTCCGATGTACCGCATAATCAGTGAAGTCCATAGACATCAGCCAAGGATCATTGAACGGCATGATGATCGCCTTCCGAATATTGAACTGATCCATGATTTTCTGATAAGAGGAAACTTTTGCAAAGGAAAACTCATCGTTCGAGTCAGGGTTTGCGGCATGAACCTCATCAGGAATGATATGCACATGTGCATCAATTTTGGGAATATCTCTCCACTTCATATACAGGCTCCTTTACAAACTGCGATTTATATATGTCTCTGAAACTGGAATTCATCGGTATTTATATTTGTTTCTCGTCAATCAACCACTCGATTATCTTTTCAGCTCTGCTTTCAAGAGCAGGCATTTCCTCACGGCCAAAGAATCTCAGTTCATAACTCTCACCGTCGCTGATCTTCATTTCTCCGTATACACCTTCCGCAAGGTAAAGAGCTACAACTGAATAGAGTTCATCCCCGTTCGGGTATTTGAAATAGAAATCAGGTCCTGAAAACAAATGGAGAAAACAGAATTTCTCTGCAGAAAGACCGGTTTCCTCTCTCAGTTCTCTTGCTGCGGTCTCTTCGAGTGTTTCTCCTAACTCGATCGCACCGCCGGGGATTCCCCAAGTGTTTGTGTCGGAACGCAGATTCAATAATATTTTACTGCCTTTCAGAACAACAACAGTTGCTCCAACTGATAGCATAGGTGCGTTACCGATATACTTTCTTATTTCGCTTATATAACTCATTATCTATCTCCCGAAAAATTCCGATTTCGTCTTTCTACTTAAATTATAACAAACATAATAAAAACTCTCTTTCGAGAGTAATGTTTAAGTGGTGCGAGTGACCTTTTCTAAGCGAATAAATCACCTGTTTTCTCAAATAAAAGAGTTTACACTATCATCTTATCAAAAACATAATTATTTGCAATACTATTTTGCTTTATATTCTCATTGTCTCATCGTAAGTCGGTGTAACAATAAAAAATATGATACATCGTTCCAGCAACACCACCCGGTTAACCTTTCCTTTGTATATTTGTTATTGATTATTTACTATTCTTTTCTTTTGTCCTGTCTTTTAATTTTGTCCTGGTATATTCTAATTGACTCATCTTACTGATTATATGAGTCTAAGAATATACACTCTCCTTTTCTACCAATCTTTTATTTAACAGTGATTGGTTAACTGTTATTAACTTTTGTAGAATTGAAAT